>JGI20225J20221_1001971_pt1 | contig 17451 bp, 17 predicted proteins | sample BioMet4_FD_20221 | JGI IMG/M metagenome (IMG submission 20221) | reverse complement strand
AGCATACAATCGAAATTCATGTAAAAATTCTCGCCAAAAAAGACGTTATAACCATATTCTGTCCGAATCGGTGGCTCAAAGAAGGCGTTCTTCCCGCCGTGGGGGAAGAGACGTCGTATCAGACGCGCCCTTTTCCATAATTGCCATTCGGTAGTCCGGTTGAAAACGCCGACCAAATGGCGGGCTTTCACACGATCGAGGAAGAGAAGGGCATCGTTCCCACGATAGAAACAGCCTGAGGACATTACCTCGCGCGAATCGTCTCTCACGTTTTGATTCTACTCCTTTCTCGATGCCCCAAACGAAAATCCAACCGAATCAAAAACCGTTTTCTTCTGTGAAAAAAGAAGCCGACTGAACCCCTCTTAATGCAATCTTTAGGTTATAAAAGAAAAGACCAATAGTTTCTTAATGGCGTGCCAGCGAGAATAAAACGGGAGGCGAGTCTATGGACGAAAAACTAATCGGCCAAATGTTCTATCTCAGTTTCGGAGATCCGGGCGGCGTTCTCGGATTCAGCGGGCGGCTTTTGGCGATCGATGGCTCGTTATGGACCTTCCGAACGCTGGATGACGTCGTCATGATCGTCAATATCGATTGGGTCAAGTCTTTGCGGCCGATCGAGGAACCAAACCATGGAAATGACTAAAGGAAGAAGATCGCTCGTCGTCATCGTTGGCTGCTCCAGAATGGGAGCGGCCATCGCATTCGAGAATTCCGCCCGGGGATCGTACACGACGATCATCGATTCCAATCCGGACGCCTTTCATAAAATCAACCCGGAGTACAGCGGATTCTTCCTTGTGGGCGATGCCACCGATCAAGCCGTTTTGGACAAAGCCCACATCCAAGAGGCCAGCCAATGCGTCGTCGCCACCCAAGACGATTCGACCAACATCTACGTCGCCTCGCTCGTTTGTTGCATCTCCGAGGTCTTTTTGATTGTCGTTCGTCTTCATGACGAAAGAAAAAGCGTGCTGCTCCGCGATAAGCGGATTCGGATCATCGCCCCGGCTCTTTTGAGCCACGATGCCTACGAGGCCGCGNTTTNNGAGAAAGGGGNANGACCGATGAAAATNCTGATCTGCNGCGGAAAAANCGANGCNAATTTCGTNATNTCCTCCTTCCTNAGCCGCGAAAACCGCCTCGTCGTCATCAATGAGGATCCCGAAACGGCCAAGTTTCTGTCGGAGCAGCACGGAATCGACGTTCAAGTGAGCGATCCGACAAAAGCCTATTCGTTCGATGAAGCCGGCATTGAAGGTTTCGATTTGGTCATCTCCCTCTTGGCGAAAGACGTCGATAATTTCGTCGTTTGCCGACTCTGCAAAGAAGCCTATCACGTGAAAAAGNCGATCTGCACGGTGAACAACCCCACCAAGGTCGCCGCTTTCAAGATGATGGGAATCGACTCCCCCCTCAGCGCATCTTATCTCTTAGCCGAGCGGATCCAAGGGGAGAGCGACGTCGACTCGCTTATCAACACCCTTTCCTTGGAAAACAAGAAAATCATCATCACGGAGATCAAAATGAAAAAAGGATTCTCTTGCCTCAACAAAACTTTGCGGGATCTTTCCATGCCCAAGGAGGGAAGCGTCTGCTGCATCTTCCGCAACCCCGACGTCATCATCCCCCGCGGCGAGACGATTATTCGCGAAGGCGACACGCTCGTGCTCGTGAGTCCCGCATCCGCCCAAAAGAGAATCATCGATTTTCTCCGGGGATAAACGGCCATGGATGACAATAAGGAAATACGGGGCGTTAGGCTCGTCGCCGGTTATCTCGGCTTCTTTTTGACGCTCTCGGGTCTCATCGATCTGGTGCCTTTGCTTCTGTTGGCCTTTTACCCAGGGGAATCCTCTTTGGCCTATTGTTTCCTGATTCCCGGGGGATCCGCCATCGGATTCGGTTTCTTCCTCTCCCTTCTCGTTCGCAAGAAGCAAAAAGGAAGGCTCACGCGCCTCGAAGGCAGTTTCCTTTTCGTCGCCATCTGGATCATCGGGATACTGATCGGAGCGCTTCCCTGGCTTTTATGCGGCCGCTTTTCCTTCACCCAAGCGGTTTTCGAATCGACTTCCGGGCTTTCGACCACAGGCCTATCCGTTGTCGATGTGGCATCCTGCCCCCATCTTTTTCTTTTCTTCCGCTCCTTTTTGTCCTTCATCGGCGGCGTCGGCCTCGTTCTGATCCTGACCTCGGCGATGTCCGACCATTCGGAGCTTGGCCTCTATCTTCTGGAAGGGCACAACGATCGTCTTTTGCCAAATCTGGCAAAATCCTCGCGGACGATTTTCGGAATCTATCTCTTCTATGTTGCTTTGGGCAGCGGAGCCTACCTCATCGCCGGGCTCAGCCCTTTCGATGCCATCAACACGGCCATGGCCGCGCTGTCGACGGGGGGATTCTCGACGAATCCCGTTTCAATCGCGGGCTATGGGAGCATTTCCGTGGAAATCATCACTGAAATCCTCATGCTCTTGGGAGCCACCAATTTTGTCATCCACTATTTCTTGCTCCGCGCCCGTTTCAAGAAAGCCTTCTGCCACCACGAGCTCGCGGTCTTCGGCGTTCTTGTCCTCGCCGTTTATCCCGTTCTTGTTTTTGCCTTCGCCCAGGAATTCGGGAGCGTGGGGGCGGGCTTTCGTTTCGGGACTTTCGAATTCATCAGTGCCATCACCACCACGGGATTCAGCTCGGTTCCTTCCTATTCATCGATCCCCTCAAGCGCGTTGTTTTGCCTCATTTTCCTAATGGTCATCGGCGGGCAAAGCGGATCGACTTCCGGCGGAATCAAACAATCGCGAGCGGCCTTTCTTTTCTTCGGAATCCGCCGCTTCATCGAAAAAGAAACGCGCGAAAGCAACGTTTATTCGACCCGTTATTTCCATCGCTTCGGCGAAAAGGAAGTCATCACGGATGGCGAGATCTCGTCCGCCTTTTCTTTTGTCGGGCTCTATCTTTTGATTTTCTTGCTCGGGAGCGCGGGGCTATGCTTGCTCGGCTATCCGGTGGAGCGGTCTTTTTTCGAGTTCGCCTCCGCTTTGGGAACCGTCGGATTGAGCGTCGGAATCGTCACGCCCAGCGCTCCGAGCGCCGTGCTTTGGGTCGAGATGATCGGCATGTTTCTGGGCCGATTGGAGATCTTGCCCGTCTTCTCCTTGATCGCGCAAGGATGTAAAATGGGCAGAGAGGCTTTCAATGGTACCCGGAAAACGTTGGCTTAATTCGCTCAAAGAGACCCTTTTTTCTTTGGGGGCGATCGCCATCGCCACCGGGGTTTCCTTCGGCCTTGACGCCCTCAAGATCGACAGCGGCGCGATTCTGATCGTCTACCTTCTCCCCATTTTGGCGATCGCCATCGTCTGCGATTCCATCGTCTACTCGATCCTCGCCAGCGTTTTCATCCTCTTGCTATATAATTTCTGTTTTACCTCCCCCCGCTTTTCCTTCGCCATGGACGAGCCCGGGCCCTATATCTCCCTTGCCGTTTACTTCTTGGTCAGCATCCTTCTTTTCTCGGAAACGCGCAGCACCCATAGGGAAATCGCGAAGCGAAAGGAAAACGAGAAACGGCTCGAGGCCCTGGGGCGTTTCTCCGCCTTCTTGTTGGAAGAGAGGGAATCGCAAGCGGTTTTTGAAGCCTTGGCCAAGAGCATTTCAAGCTATTTCCCTTTTCCCGCCCTCGTTTTTTCCTCGGAAGAGGCCTTTTCTTACGCCGCAAAGCAACCGGCGGAATCGGAGCTGGCGGAGGCGATCCGTTACACTCTGGCGAGCAATCTCCCCTCCGGTCATGGCGAAAACCAGTTTTTCTCCTTGCCCGACAAAGTGATCCCGATCGGCAATGAGCAGACGGTTTTCGGGCTGATTCTCCTCCCGCTTCCTTCGAAGAAGCCCTTGTCGGCGCAAGAAGTCTCTTTTTTGGAATCGCTTGCGGCTTCCGCCGCCAACGCCTTGGCCCGCAAAGCGGCCGTCGAAGCGAGCGAAAAGAACCGCCTAAGCGCCGAGAACGAGAAATACAAAGCCGATTTGCTCCGCTGCCTTTCCCATGACATCAAAACCCCTTTGACCGCGCTCGAAACGGGGACGAGTCTACTCGAGAATTCCTATGATGAACTCAGCGAGGAGGACCGCCGCTCCATCGTGAAGAACCTCAATGACGAAAGCGTCTCCCTCGGCGATTATGTCGAGAACCTGCTTTCGCTCAGCAAAGTGAATTCTTTGGGCGAGAACATACCAAAAACCATGGAAGTGGCACAGGATCTGCTCGATGAAGCGTTCAACGGGGAGGCGGCTTTTCTCAAAAGCCATCAGCTGAAATGTCTCCCGCCCGAGGAAGGCCTTCTCGTCTATTGCGATGGGCGCCTCATCGTCCAGGTCCTCCGCAACCTCATCCACAACGCCCTCATCCACACCCGCGCGGACGCCAAGATCCGCGTCAGTTGCGCCAAGGAAGAGGGCGGCGTCCGCTTTTTGGTTCACGACGACGGAGGAGGGATCCCCGAAGACCGGCTCCCCCATCTTTTTGAGGAATACTCCACCCTCTCAAACGCTCCCTCCGACCGTCTGAACGGCCATGGGCTGGGGCTAAGCATCTGCCAAAGCATCGTCATGGTCCATCAGGGCTGGATCAAAGGGGGCAACAACGCCGAAGGCGGAGCAGACTTTGACTTTTTTCTCCCCGATAAACCGAAAGGACTGCAATAATCATGGATGAACGAATTCTGATCATCGAGGACGACCCCGTGATCTCTCGCTTCGTCGAACTGGCGCTCCGAGCCAATCATTTTCAGCCCCTCGTGTCGGCGGGCGGATTGGAAGGCATCGCGTCTTTTCTCCGCGACAAACCGCAGCTCATTCTCCTGGATCTCGGGCTTCCGGACATCGATGGTGCAGAGGTCCTTAAGGAAATCCGGAAAGCCGACCCGCTCATCCCCGTTCTCGTCGTTTCGGCGCGGGGGAAAGAGGAAGAGAAGGTCAAAGCCTTGGATTCGGGCGCCGACGATTACGTGACGAAACCTTTTGGCATATCGGAGCTTTTGGCCCGCATCCGCACCGCTTTGCGCCATCAAGGGCGCCCAACCGACCAAAGAATATTCGCCTTTCGGGATCTCCGCATCGATTTCGAGAAGCGCATCGTGACGAAAAAAGGCATCGAGGTCCATTTCACGCCCATCGAATACCAGATTCTGACCCTCTTGGTATCCAATCAAGGAAAGGTCTTGACCCACCGCTACATCCAAGAGCAGGTCTGGCATTACCAAAATCAGGACGATTACCAATCGCTCCGGGTTTTCGTCGCCTCCATCCGGAAAAAAATAAACGAGGATGAGGATTCTCCTTACATCATCACCGAAGTTGGAATCGGCTATCGCTTCATCGAATAAGGCAAGAGGATCGTTTCCTGGGGGCTTGGACGAATCTTGGAGGAACTGCTGGCCTAAATCCTTCCAGCATAATCAAACCATCCCGTTAGATGACAGACCGGCGAGTTTTGCCTAAGGGGGAGCCCAAAAGAAAGCCCCTCTTTTTTGAGCGTGAAAGCGGGAACCGATTCTTTAGGACCAAAAAGAGGAAAGTGCCTTCCCCTCATCGTCTTAGCGACAAGAAACCCTATCTGAGAGCCCTATAGACATTCGGAACGCCCGGAGGAAAACGACCGAAATCGCAAAGAACCCAAAAGAAGAAGCCCTATTCCTTTCTCATCCGCTTCTTTCGAAAAAGGATCAAAAGACACTGGAGAAAACACCGAGAAGCGACAGGGCGACAAGGACGCAAAACGATCCATCGTCTCCCTTTTGCCTGATCAAAGTGGGGGCGAGGCCGGTAAAGACGTTCTGCGCGGCCTGAGCGCCGTTCAAGCGGTGCGCGGCCAAATCGGAAGCGAGGCCTTCCTGTCTGGGACAAATCACAAAACAAAAGACCGATACGAGGCCGGTTGAACCGAAAATCCGTGGTTGTTTTTCTTTTTTGACTTTGAGCCGGCTTTCTCTTCGAAGAAGGCAAAAAGACTCGAAGACCGACCTCCAGATCATTTGCTGCTTTCCGCTAGGCTGAAAAAGGCAACTGCTATTTTTTTATGGAAAAGAGGCCGAAGGAATAAGGAGGCAAAGCAGACCCAAAAATGGGGACGTTTCGCAAGACGATCGATTCATCTGGGAACGGGTTATTAACCGGTTCAGGGGAAAAGTTGCCCAGCACGACATAGGATTTTTCCCTGTCAGACCGTTCATAGGCCCAGAGTTTATCGCTCTCGATGAAAAGAGGCCTAAAATCGCCATGCAGGAAAACATTTCGGTTCTTCCCCGCGCGGAACGATAGACATTCTTTGTAGAACGAAAGAACGGAATCGGTTTTTTTAGACTCCGCCGCGGCCGAATGGTCCGGATCCTCTCTAGGTGAGCGAATCCAGGCCGGAGCCGAACTGAATCCACGATTCGCACCCTCCTCCCATTGCATCGGGATTCGCGCGTTGTCGCGGCTCACCCGAAGAATGCAACGCAACGCTTTTTTCTCGCTCATCCCCCGTTTCTCGAGATCGAGAAAGGCATCCTTGCTCTCAATGTCTTCCAACTGGTCAACAGAGGTAAAGCCGGCATCCACCATTCCAAGTTCATCTCCTTGATAAATAAAAGGCGTCCCCCTCAAAAAAAGCGAAAGACCAAAAAGCATTTTGGCCGCCCGGTCTCGGAAAAAGGGTGGACAACAATAACTGAGGGCCCGCGGAAGATCATGGTTGTCCCAAAAAAGCGCTGGCCAACTGCGGGAGGGATCGCTCATCTGCTGAGCGAAAACGGCATCTCTATACTCTTTCATCACGAAGCCCCGCCGACCCCACTTGCCATATTTCGGATCCCAGAAGCGCGTCCATTGGTCGAATTGGAAGACCATGCTCAACTCATGGCGATTTGGATCGGTGTAAAGGAGCCGGGTCTCATTGTCCGCCGACCAGCATTCGCCGACGCTCATCGCCTGATGCGGTCTAAGGACGAGGCGATTCATCTCCTGAAGGTAGTCATGAAGGTGTGGCCCGTTCGCCACGATGAGGCGGTCCGGATCCTTCCCGATGTATTCGATGACGTCCATCCGAAAGCCCGCCACCCCTTTGTCGAGCCAGTAGTTCATGAGCGAATAAACCTCGATCCTCACATTCGGATTCGACCAATTGAGATCAGGCTGAGCCGGAGCGAAAAGGTGGAGGTAATACTGCCCAAGAGACGGAACGTACTGCCACGCCGATCCCCTGAATACGGATTCGAGGGAGTTGGGCTTCTCGCGCCAGATGTAATAGTCGTGATAGGGATTGCCGCGGCTTTTCAGCGCCTCCTGAAACCACCGGTGCTCAGAGGAAGTGTGGTTGACGACNAGATCCAGAATGATCTTCAGGCCCCGCTTCTTGGCTTCTTCGATCAAAGCGTCCATGTCTTCGTCGGTCCCGAAAGTCGGGTCAATGTGTCGATAGTCGCTGATGTCATAGCCGTTGTCCTCCATCGGGCTCTTGAAGACCGGAGAGATCCAAAGGGCCGTCACGCCGAGCGAGGAGAGATAATCCAATTTCGAGATGATGCCGGGGAGATCGCCGATGCCGTCCCCGTTGGAATCGCAAAAAGAGCGAGGGTAAATCTGGTAGACGATTTCCTTTTTCCAATCCTCATTCATTGGCATCCACCTCTTTTGGCGACCAGCATCCCCCAAAGTCTAAAGGTCGGGAGTGACACAGTAATTCTCCCCTCCTTCTCTTCGAAAGGAACCATCTGAAGGCGCGGGAAATCCACGTCGGCCCAAAAGAACCGTTCATCCGGATAGCGACGACGGAACGAAACCATGCCGACTTCGGAGAGGGCGCAGGCACTTTTCGGAGCGTTCCATCGGACATCGGTCTGCTGGGAAAGGTTGATAAAGTTAAGGATACGAAGGCCGTCTTTATCTCGGGCAATGGAAAGGATTCCGCCCGGAACAGCCTTCGGTGAGACCTTCGGATCAGAGAAGACGACCTCCGCATTCGGCCCGGAAAGATGGCTCAGACTGACATCGGCCAACTCAGAGTCATAAAGGACGTTGCCATAGCGGACGCTGAAATCGGCTATTTTCCTGAGCGATGCCAAAGAGGCCGGGCATAAACGGGCGTTGTCGGGGTAATAACCGGTCCGCAAAGCCCTNCCTTCCTCACCGTACATCANATGGAAGGCGCCCGCGGCGGAAACAATCGCGTCCAAAAGCTCGGCGGCGGAGAGGGCGGGACGCTGCTCCTCTTCGTAGAAAGGCTGGAGATAGGCGGCGAGGACGAAGGCTTTCTTGTTCGCCAAGGCGCGATGCTCTCTGACGAGATTGAGCAAATCGCCATAGGAATCGAGCGGGTCCCAGATCTCGGCGTAGTCGAAGGCGCATCGGCACGGGCAGGTCGCCTCGAGGGGCCACGCCCCGACGTTGTTGAACGTCACGACCCCGCCGATATTCCTTAGGCGTCTGCTCGCTTCATCGATGAGCTTGGGGAATTCCTTCTCGAAGGCGACGTGCTCGCCTCGATAATCCCAGGCTTCTTTAGGAGATCCGTAGGTATCCATGTGGATTCCGCAAAAGCCCAGCCCAATCGCCTTCTCGTAGTTTGAAAGAAGGCGCTCCCGCCAAGAGGAACCATCCGCGAAGTTCATGATCGAGAAACGGTCGATGAAGGTGAGAGGCTTCCCGGCAAGATCATAGAAACGCTCCTCCGGATGGGCGACGGCGTAGGCATTGGTCGCGCCATAGACCGCGCCATAGGCAAACGGCAGGATTCCGAGGCTCTTCCCGTAATCCAGTTTTTCCTTAACCGCCTTTTGAGATTTTTCCTTGCCCATCGGGTCGATGAAGGGGTCGGATGGGGCAAGATAGTCCTCGTGACGGTACATCCAGTCATAGTATTGGGCACAATTGAGGTGCATTTTGAGGAAGAACTCGCCATAGGAAGATGCTCCCGCCCCCACGGAGAAATCCGAAAGGAAGCCATAGCGCGGCCTCTTAAGCGGGACACCACTCACTTCGAAGGCGGTCGACAATCCGCCGGCCTCGAGCCCGTAAGACCCTTCTTTGAGCTTGGGGAGGACGAGTTTTCCGTCTTGGACGCTCCCGCTCAAAACCACTTTCTCAAGCGAATAAAGCGCATAGGCGGTCCCCTCAGGGACATCCTTCAAAACGAAAGAAGGTCGCTCGCTCGGGGCGAAAAAAACTTTGGCGGGGTACAAATCCATTGTTTTAGCCTTTGACCGCGCCGGCGGTCAACCCTTTCACGAAATAACGCTGGAAAGCAACGAACACCACGATTGTGGGCAAGATACCGATGATAGCGGCCGCGGCCATCTGAGGCCAGTTGGCCGAGTATTTATCAAAGAAACGGTTGATCGAAAGGGGGATAGTGACCATGTCGCTCTTCGTCAGAAAGTAGACGGCCTGCCCATAGTTGTTCCAAATGCTGACCCCTTGGATGATGACGATCGACGCGGTCACGGGTTTGAGCATCGGAAAGGTCACATGCCAGAAGGCGGTGAACGGGGTGCAGCCGTCGACGATGGCAGCCTCCTCAATCTCATGGGGAACGCCCCGGATGAAGCCGGTGTAGACGAAAATCGAGAACGGCAGGGTCTGAGCAGCCAGCAGAAGGATCATCGCCCAGTAGGTGTTCATTCCATTGATCCCTTTCATGATGATGTAAAGCGGAACCGTCGAGAGAACGGCTGGGATCATCATCGAGACCAAAATGATCTTGTAAAATGCCTTGTTGTACCAGGTCGGGTAGCGGGCGATGGCGTAGCCAGCCATCGAGCTGACCACGACCACCACGGCAAGCGCCCCCAGAGTGATGACGAGCGAGTTCAAAACCGCTTGGCCGAGGTTCGAGTTATCCCAGGCCGCCCGATAGTTATCCCAATAGAAGGCCCCGAAATTCGAGAGGGTCTCCCCCATCGTCATCTCCGGCGTCGCGATCGAGATCTTGAAAAGGACGATCAGAGGGAGGAGGGACAGCGAGCAGACCGCGACGAGGGCCAGCCCGTAGAAAAAGATCTGAATGACCTTCGGCGCGGTGATTTTATTTTTCTTTGCTGCCATGGTCATTTCTCCTCGTTCAGGTAAAGGTTGGATTTCCGCATGACGAAATAGGAAATGCCGACCGGAATGGCGATCAGAAAGAACATCATAACCGAGACCGCCGAGGCATAGCCGCTCCTGCCACCATAGGCAAGGCGATAAATATAGAGGCTAAGCGTCTCCGTGTGATAAGCTGGTCCGCCACCGGTCAAACTGACCACCAAATCAAAGACAGCGAGGGAGCCGATGATGTTCGTGATGATGTTAATCATGATGCTCGGCCCGAGCATCGGAACCGTGATGTGAGTGAATTTCTGAAACCAGTTTGCCCCGTCGACCGAGGCTGATTCATAGAGTTCCGAAGGGATGTCCTGCAATCCGGCGGAATAGATCGTCATGGTGAGGCCGACGTATTGGAACGCGTTAACCACGATGATGACTGCCATCGCCCAGTTCTTGTCACCGAGGAGATTGACATAGGCGTCACCATTCCCAAAGAGGGAAAAGAGCGAATAAAGGACGCCATAATTGTCCTTAAGGATCAAAAGCCAGACATAGCCCATGATTAAAGGCGAGATAACGGCCGGAACGTAGACGATGGCTTTGACGATTTTGTTGAGGGTGCTGTTCTTGTCGAGCAGAAGCGCATAGCCGAGCCCCAGGAAATTGAGAAGGGGCACGGAACAGCCGGCGAAAAGGAGGGAGTTCAAGACCGCGTTCCGCGCCCGATCATCCTGGAAAAACGCCGCGAAATTGTCGAAGCCGACCCAATCCGCCTTTCCGAGGCCGTTCCATGACGTAAAGGAAAAGCCGACCGAGAAGACGAGCGGAAGCAAAACAAAAGCCAGGAAGAGGAGAAAGGCCGGCCAAGTCATCCCCTTGTGGAGANTGTTGAGCAGTCGATTTCCTTTTTCCCTGGCTTTTGTGAGTATCATAAAATCTTACGCAAACTCACTTATTCGCGTTGTAGGCGGCATTCCAATCGCTGGCGTACTTCGTGGTGAAGGTGTCGGCGGTATAGTCACCGATGTAGAGGCCCTGGATCAAGGCGCCGCACTCGCCACCGCCAAAGCCGCTCGGGGTCGAGGTAAAGCCGATGTTGAAGCCTTTGTTCAAAGCCGCGGCGACCGTGTCCTTGATGACGCTCCAGTTGGCATCGACGTCCTTGAAGGCAGACGGCGCGCTCACGAGCTCACAATACGCCTTCTGGTTGTCGACTCCCCAGAGGAAGTTGAGGAACTTCTCCGCTTCGGTCGCGTGCTTGGTGGCCTTCATNACGGAGTAGCCGCTGTCGACNTCGGAGAGAACCACCGCTTTCGGGGCTTTGGTCTCGTCCATCGACGGATAGGGCATGAANCCNATCTTGCTGGCCATGGCNGGGTTTTTGGTCGTCACTTTGCTGAGCGCCCACATNCCCTGGGAGAACATCGCGGCCTTCCCGGTTGCGAAATTCTCGATCTGGTCGTCATAACTTGCGGTCACGAAATCCGTGTTCCAGCAGCCGGCGTCCTTGAGTTCGAGGAANCGCGTGGCAAAAGTCTTGATCGCGCTGCCGTCCCCCGTGAAATTCAGCTTNGTCTGATCGTTCTTGATGAAGGCGAGGTTCGCCGCGACGTTGCCTAAGCTTTCCTTGATGATGCCGTGCCCCCAGAATTCCATGAGGTGGCCGAGCATCCAGGTCTCGCTGCCTCCCATGTAGAGGGGGATGTAGTTCTTGGCTTTGATCTTTGCGATGTCCGCAACGAAATCGGCCCAAGTCGCCGGCTCGGCGGTGATCCCGCAGGCCGTGAAGATGTCCTTGTTGTAGAACAGGCCAGCCGTGGTCTTGTTGGTGGCCAGCCGGTATTGTTTGTTCGTGAGCGGGTCGGTGCAAAGCTCCTTGACCGAGCTTGAGACCCGGCTCCAAGCGCTGAAAGAAGACATATCGTAATAATAGCCGCCGTTGACGAGCGAGGTCTCGTAGACGGATGTGATGTCGGGGATGTCTCCCCCGTTGATCTTGGTCTTCAAGGCGCTCGACGCGTCCTTGTCGAATTCCTGCGTGACCTTGATCGTCGGATTCGCCGCTTCGAATTCCTTAATCTTGGCGTCGATCCAATCAACGACTTCGGCCTTCCCGTTAAGGAAGGTAAGTTCGACGTTTTCCGCCGTCTTTTGGCAGCCCGCAAGGGCCCCTGTTGCCGCGAGGGCCAGCATTGCCAGCCCCATTGTCATCTTTCTCATCTTCATTGCTTTTTGTGCTCCTTTCAAAGATGCAAAGACCGCAAGTCCTGGAAGGGCTTACACTCATAGGCTAGCATACTTATTTGCATAATGCAATAAACTTGTTGCTAATGATAAAACGCTCGTGAAACGAGCAAAACGGAAAGGCCTTTGATAAAAGAAACAGACCCGAGATTAGATTTGACGATTGAAACCCGATGCTCCTCGTCATTCGCACGACTGATCCAGTTGTTGCCAATGACCTTCTCCATTTTTTCTTTGGTCTGGTCAAAAAGATAGGCCAATTCTCCGCCGATGATAACGCGTTCCGGTTCGATCAGCATGATAGCCCCGATCAGACCCGTCGCGAGATTGTCGGCCCACTCATCGAGAGCCGATTGGGTCCCTCTGGGATCTTGGACAAGCAGGGACTGCACCGTTTCGGGGTTAAGGGCCCTGACCTCGGGATGCTTTTCTTTTAGGCGATGGAGGATAAACTGCTCATTGGTGTACATTTCCAGACAGCCTTTTTGCCCGCAATAACAAGGAGCCCCGCCCTTCTCGAAAATCGTGTGACCGATTTCGCCCGCACCACCAAAACTACCCTTATATAGCTTCTTGTTGATGATGATGCCCGATCCCGTGCCTTCGCCGACGGTGACCAATAAGAAAGTATTGAGGTCCTTCCCCGCGCCGTACCATTGCTCAGCGATCGTCGCGCAATTGACGTCATGCTCAACAAAAACCGGAATTTTCAATTCCATTCCGAACTCTTTGTCGAAATTGATGTTAAACCAACCAAGCAAACGAGACGCGATTAGCTTTTTTGCATCCTTGCTCGTAAGTCCGGAAACAGCGAAACCAATCCCCTTGATACTGCGATTTTTGGCGTTTGCGATGATAATGAAGTCGAGAATTTTTTTCTTGATGAGGGGCTTTACTTCTTCGAAAGAAGAGCCTTTCGCGAAGGGAAGACGTTCCTGTTCGAGCGTATTGTCCAAGAAATCTGTCAATGCGAAAACTGCGCTGTTGACCTCGATTTTCACACAGATGTTCAGACCGTAATCGGGATTGATCCCAATCTTCGCAGCCTTCCGACCTCCAGTGGATTCAGAGGGCCCAAGCATCCGAACGATTTTTTCCTGAACAAGATCATCGACAATCCGTTTGCTTGTCGAAACGTTGATGTCCAAGACGGAAGAAATAGTATTTCGATCAGTCACCTTATTTTGTCGAATAAGTTGGATGACTTTGTTCCGATTCGTAGCTAAGTGATTGGCTTTCATCTTCAAAGACTTGCTTCTTTTTTCCATTATAAACATCATACCAAAAATGGCTTTATTGTCCACTGCAAAAAACAAAGAAAAAAGACGTAATGATAAGAAGAATGAGAATAGATGAAAGGGAAACGGGGCATTTTCGTTTTGTCTCTTTGCAAAACAAAAAGAAAATTGAGAAAAAGAATACGAATTCCTTCGAAAATAAAAAGCCGCCTTTTTCCCTTTCTCTTTCGCAGACGATATAACCTTTTTTAAAAGACTGACCGATAGAAAAACGAAGAGAGTTTCATTTATGAACAAACGAGCTCGTCCATCTCGGGGTCGTTCAGGATGACGGCTTTCGTAAGTCGATCGCCGTCGAAGCCTTGGTTTCCCTCCCCGTCTTCGCTAACTTGAAGCAACGGGGATGGCGGGCCGTCATCCGGAAAGGAATCGCAAAGCGATTGCCGTCGATCAAGACGACCAAAACGGCATAAGGCCTGCTCGGCTTGCCTTCGAGCTCCGGATAGGAAGAAAAAGAAAGCTAGGCCACTTAGAAAAATCCGGGGATGAAAGATTGAATGTAAATCTTTCCACAAGGACGAAAGGGGGAACCCGAAGGTTCCTCTTCTCTTTTGGGGTTTCTTTCCCCGGCGCTGCCCTCGCGCCGGGTCAGCCTCATCATAATACCTGAAAATCCCTTTCATCGATGGAGGGTTTTCGAATCGATGATTCTTGTTTCTCAGCAAAACCACACCCAAAATCCCCCCACGTTCTTAACGTTTAACTGAAAAAGCGCTGCCGCGGCGATGCTTCCGAATTTCATAATCAGGATGGGGGAGCCTCGGGAGGAAGGAAACCCAGTTCTTATACTATTATGTAGTATAAAACCTCGCCTTTTCAAGGGGCCGAAAGCCCGAAACAAAGCATCTACCCCGCCGCATCGCGCTGAAAACCGCTATACGGATTAATCACTTAAAATTACTGTGGATTTCCAAAAGAAAAGAAGCGTTGCCAGTCATAAAATTCCGAGCGTTGTTTTTAGGCGAATAGTCTCGGCATCATCCTGACAATTGCAGGGCTGATTTTTCATTTTAGCACAGTCAAGGGTATTTCCGAGAACCGAAGAACACCACTTCCGAGGAGCCTTTCAACGAAACCGGGTCCAAGTTTTCTGCTATTTGCATAGGCTCGTAGAAGCGATGTAACGGAAGACCTGTGAAGGTCCCTAATAGCAAACTCATGGTTATTGTCATATACCGAAAACGCAAAATCTAGAACTGGTGGTTCGCTTCTAGCCAGGCCAATTTGGTCGAAAAAAGGAAAAAAATAATCGTAATCTTGATTCCCGAGAGAACGCCCATAAATGACAACTCGGTCATACCGATCGTGTTTTCTTGGGATACCGATCCCGTGCGAAAGAAGGTCGCATTGTCTTGACGGTTTCGTAAATCTATATTCGAATTCGGGGGCATTTTCCCGCTCCAAAACCCCAAAAATGACCTGTCTGGAGGATGCGTTCCCGTGAAGGTATCTCGTCTCAGTCCCCAAAGGAGGGGACGTGAAGTTAAAAGAATCGACACAACAGTTTTCTCCATTGGAAAGAGCCAGGAAAAGCCGGTTGGATTTCGACTTGTAGTCAGGGGAAGAGTTTTCTTGCAAAAGAATGTAATCAGAAAACCTCTTTTCAAGGGTCGAAAGTTCCGAGAAAAGAAAAAGATAAAAGGAGTCCTCCGAAAAGCCCCGGCTCTTGAAAAAGGAGACAAATTTATCTTGCGAATAAAGGAAATAGCCCATGATCCATTCGCGCTGACCCGCCCCTCCGACTGAGGAGTCCACCATCTCACCCTATTCATTGAACTCAACGATAAACGCGAATACCGCCGGCCATTTGAAAGGGGATCGAGACTTGCTGTAATCTAAAGAGTCAGAAATCACGGACTCGATATCGCACCACGATTAATCTGCAGAAGAGCTCTCGTCGGTGATCCATTCAAGAATAGAGAACATCGCTTCCCACGCAGAGAGTTCAGACGAAAGAGGAGGAAGTTTTTCCGTTTCTCCCGATGGATCCTGCCCCCAAAAGGCAAATTGGCTCATGTCGAAAGATGATAAGGCACGAGAAAACGATGAAAAGGCTCCATTGTGAGTTTTTTTTCGTACTCGAAGAAATCCGAATATCTGGTTTTTAGTCCACATGCTAGGTCGAAACCATTTCCTAAAACAATCAGCGTTGCTATAAAGCGATTATACAATGGAAAAATGGCATGACGATCGGAAAAAGCTTAAACCACCGGCCCGAAATGCGCAAAAAAGGAAAGACCACATTAACGAATCCGCACCGCAAGCGGATCGCTTACGGCAAAAAATGATTCAAGGCCTAAAATTCCAATTTCATCCCATCCGTTACGTTCTTGAGAAGATACTCTCTCAGTTCTTCGCGTTTGGAGATCTCCTCTACGAGATAAAAATTTATGAAGCCATTTACTTCATATTTCAGCTCGCTGTCGTCATCAACGAGACCAAGCTCGTGCTCATCTTCAAACTCTCCCGATTGAAGAAAACGAGCTTTGGTAACAACAAGCGAAGAGATAAAAAACGAAAAAAAATTATTCAAATCAGATTTGAACTCGAACAAGGCTTCGTCAACCTTCGTAACGCCGTTCTTCTTCCAATAAACATCAGGAAACGCATCGTTGTTATGGACGTAATCATTTAGTCTGATCTCTATCTGATTCAAATCGGTTTTAAAAAACTTCTCGTAAAGATCTTTTATAGAATGGTCATCGCAAAGTCTGTCCACATAGCGCGAATAATCAAAAATCCCCCACTTATCTTCGTTTTCTACCTTGCCTTTGTGGAAATGATCGATGGCGATATCTTTTTTTCTTTTTTTGAAAGTCGTTCCCTCCGAATTCACCAAGTCAAAGAGCCGGTCAAAATAGGTATTTTCCAAAAGAAGGAGGCTTTGAAAAAGATTGTCGCGATAGCAGCGCAGCAATTCAAAAACACATCGCATTTGGAATTTTTCAAGAACCAGGATCATTCCGAAACAATTTTCTTGAACGGCGGAAAAAGATGGGAAGTTTTCAAGAATCATTTTCCCATCAATCACGCGAGCCAGGCAGAAAGAAAAAGATTGGTTCCACACCGATTCGACAATATCATATGTCAAAGATAGGTTTGATTTCAGATCCAAAAAAGCTTTATTCTCAGACAGATCCGGTGCCTTTGCCTCTTCAAACATATTCAAGAAATGAACTATCCCTAGTGTTACCAAAAGGGAAAAAATCTCTTCTTATACAAGTATGGGCCATAAACTCAAGCGTTTCTAGAGCCCTGAAACCAAAACCGCACTGAAAACCGCTATACCGAAAATCGTCTTTTCCCTAATTTATTCATCAGCGACTAATGACTTACAAATTTTGGTCGGGATGGTGGGTTATGGGGGCCAATCCCTTAATCCTTTTCTTTATATTACTAAGTAATATAAGATTCACCTCTTTCGGAAATCTCGGAGAGACTCGAAACAACCACCTACCCCTGCGCACCACCCCCCAAATCACCCCCCAAGTTTTCCAACGAAGTGCCCTTCGCACTCCATTTTTTCTCGACCGTCCGAGGCACATCTAAAAAACCAACCCATCGAAACGCGAACCAAGTGGGGGACAAACGTCGGTTTTTTTATTCTTTTCCGGAGCCATCACTCTTTAGGAAATAGTTGTTTTTTTCTTTCTCGATAAGCCTTTGGCGAAAGACCGAATTTCTTTTTGAACGAACGCGTAAAAAAATTAGCCGAGCCATAGCCGACTTCATCGGCAATGTTTTTGATCTGCTCATCGCTTTGAAGAAGCTTCGTTTTGGCAAGACGAAGCCGATAGTTCGATAAGTAGTCCATTGGTGAATCGTGCAGGTAATTTCGAAAGAGTTT
>JGI20225J20221_1001960_pt1 | contig 17548 bp, 12 predicted proteins | sample BioMet4_FD_20221 | JGI IMG/M metagenome (IMG submission 20221) | reverse complement strand
CGATATCTCTTGCTGCTGGGCTACGCGCAGATAATTGCCGCTGTTGCCCTCGTCTTTGCTGCTGGATGATGAACTGCTCCCGCACGCGGAAAAAGAAGCGATCATTGCTGCAGATAGCAGGATCACCAATAATTTCTTTTTCATTTCTTTTCCTCCATTTTTTAATAATCGCATTCGCTGATGCCTTGGTGCCGATGAAACGGGAGAAAGGAAGGCGTCAGGTCCTGAGCCACAAGAAACACTGTAATTGACTCATAACGCGGAAGGCCTTGCATAGGACATCCGCGGATGCACTCTTTTGGACAAATACATCAAAATAAACTAAAGCATCAATTATGCCAATTTTCTGTTAAATGTGAATGCGGACATCGCCGATGCCGGAATAGATTGAAATTATGCCAATCTGCAGGAGAAACTGGAGATGACGACTGCGGCTTTGCATTCATGTGCGAGCCTAAATGAGGATGATAATGGGGGATGCTAATGTGATTTTAACAGGATGGGGATCCTATTGCTTTAAGACACAAGAGGCACTATCGTATTCAAATTGCTATAATGCAATAAAAAAGCCGGAATGGATTATTCCACTCAGACCTTTTGTGTGCAGGGGGAACTCGAATACCATCAAGGTTTAGAAATCATAAAAAATACAGAAGTTTGTTTGTTGGAATAGGTATTTCTATGAAATCTCAAGACTTTTAAACAAGGGTATCTTTATGGTATTAAAGTGTCCCCCCTAATATGCAATAATAGCTACGCTTTAATCTACCTGATTTATTTTTTTAACCACAATAATATTGACGCCGGCACCCTTAATGGAAGAATTGATATTGAGTTTGCTATTTACTTTCTCAATTGTAACCTGTGATTTGAGCTCCGTGTCAAGCAAATGGAGCCATGACTCTGGCAGCGGGAAGCTGTCTGGGAAACCAAGCTGTGACATATACCCAAAAATTGAATCACTGTTTGACAGAACATACTTTGCAACGGCATAGTAGCCGAAGTCTACCGGTAGACTGAAATCTATCTCAAGCTCATTTTTGAATGAATTGATAATATCGTTAGCCTCATGTACACCGGAACTTCTTTGGTAAAGATACTGCAAATCATCATTATAATTAATGGTGACGAAAGTAAAGGAATCACTGTCGGTATCTTCATTTTTTATTACACTGTAATATTTACCCCAGCTGAGTACGTTGCCTTTGATTGTACGAATCAATTTGTACGCATAGAAAGCTGGCTTGGGTACCATGCATGAGGTTAGTATGGCTTGGCCACCTTTAAGCACTTTGAGAAGGTCGCCTTGATCGCGGAGCCTGCAATGCAGATGATTGTCACGCGAAATAAAATATGATTGCAAAATATTTATTGCGGCAACTATGGAATCTTGGCTGGCAGAAGGGTCGCGCTGCAACCCGTTATCACTTACATGGGATACTTCATATCCCATAAATCTCAACCGGTTTTCTAGCAATATGCTAGTTGATTCATTGTCACTTGGGCTATGGGAGAGGATCACTCTTGAAGCCTTGAGTTCAAAAAGAAAATTGAAAAGGCGTTCGCCCATTACCTGATAGTCTTCTTGGGTAACTACAACCTCAATCATCGGATGTGCTTGAATCTGAAATGCTGATTCGGGGTCTACTTCAATATTCAAATGCATTTTGTTGATTGAAACGGGGTTCTTTTCCTGATCACTTACAGCGGACATACAGCGGCTAATTATACTGATTGACTGGTTCTCAGTAAGATTATTCATACAGGCTGGCCTTTGGGAACTTAGAACGTGCGACAAGTAAAGATTGCGATATTCTGGTGCAGGATGCCCAAACCATTTCTCGAAGTACTTATTATAGTACGAAGTTGTGGAAAAGCCAACATCCTTGGCAATAACGCTTATTTTGCGATCTGTTTCAAGCAGCAATATTTCAGACATTTCTACTCTTGCAAAGCAAAGCAGTTCTTGAAAACTTATACCCATATAATCATGAATTAGGTGGGAAATATAATAAGTGCTCAAGTGCTCGTTTTCAGCAAGATCTCCCAATGTGATTTTATTTGCGTGATTTGTATAGATATAGTTAATGATTCGGCTGATTCTTTCTACGATTATAGGGTTATCACTCTTAAAATTGGTGACAACAGTATCCTTAAACGCAAACAGATTAAAGTGTTTATTTAAAAAGTCGATAACGTCAATCATTTGATTGATACATGTACTCTGATAGTTCAAACTCCTTTTGGTATAATCCAGTAATATTTGCAGGATCATTTTACGCAGAGTATCTATTCTGGGGGCTTTGTCATCATCTACATATGACATAAAGCATGCTCTAAGTAATGCAGGGAAATACTGTGTGAAGAATCTGTTGCTTACTTGTATTATTGCAACTATATTGTCCTTATCGGTTGCCGTTAGGCTGTGTACTTCATGGCCGCTGTTGGTGAAAAGATCACCTTCCTTAAGGAGGTAATGCTGCCCAACATTTTTGAGCCAAATTTCGCCTTTCAGGATGTAAACGAATTCAATATCATGATGATAATGAAAAGGATATTCTTCAATGTGAGCAATCATAATATTTAATGGAAAATTGTCAGTATATGTTGTTTTTTCGAATAACATAATGCGACCTCCAATCGAACAGTATTGCTTAACAGAATAGAGAATTACTTATTTGTATATTATATATCAAACTCTACAGTAATGATAATTAAAAGACTGAATAAATTAGCAAACTAGTTATGTTTTATAGCAAATAAATCAATTTAAATTATTCGGCAGCATTGATTCTTTGATAAAATGATGAGGATTACCTCTATAGCTAAAATTGGGCATTCGTGTATGATTTGCGTTGCCAAAGCATCATGTAAAGCTGAAGGAATACTTGACTTTTGCAGAATATCATTTTTATATTTATAGATTTATTTCCATAAATAGCCAATAGATATGTGCAATTCGGTTAGAAAAAATGGCAAGGCAATTCTTGTTTTGATATTTTTTTTTACGTATTATTTTCTTATGAAGAGTATATAGGGAGGTGTATATCATGTTATCACCAAGAATTAAAAGAATGAAGGAACGGCATCTGAATACGATTCCGACCATAACGGCGGAAAGATTAGTATTAGAGACTGAAGCATACAAAAAGTTTTCGGGAGATGCGATCCCTATTTTTAGAGCTAAGGTTGTCAATTATATCATGGAGAATATGACGACACTTGTCTTTGATGATGAACTCATTGTGGGAACAGCGACTAATGCATACAGAGGTGCTAACCTGCACCCTGAATTCCAGTCGAGTTCGTGGTATTCGAGTGATATTGACGAGTTTACTACAAGAAGTAAGGATCCATATAATATATCGCCAGAGGATAGAGAGACGATTTTAAAAACTTTGAAGTACTGGGACGGAAAGTCTATGGAGGATCTGGCAGATGAAATAATGCCTAAGCATATCAAGGAACTGGAGAAAGATGACATTATTTGTGTTGGACTTGAAAACGGAGTTTCCGGGGAAACTACATGTGACCATGAAAAAATACTCAGCGTTGGTATCAAAGGATATATGGATGAGTGCCAGAATAATATCGACAGCAAAGTGCCGCAGACTATGGAGGAACAGGCAAAGGTCGACTTTTGGAAGGCATGTATCATTCAGTGTCAGGGTTTGATCACATACGCCCACAGAATGGCCGACGAGGCGGAGCGTCAGGCACCTAAATGCAAAGATGATGTAAGGAAAAAGGAATTGCTTGCAATTGCCGATAATTGCAGAGTGGTACCGGAAAATCCACCTAAGACATTTTATCAGGCGTTGCAGATGGTATGGTTTGTACATGTTTACTTTCATATCGAAGTGTGCACTACAGCCTGTGGATATGGACGATTTGACCAGTATATGTGGCCATTCTATAAAAAAGATGTACTGGACGAAAAGAATATTTCAAAACAGGAAGCACTAGAAATGCTGGAATGTTTCTACCTTAAAACTAATGAGGTATACGAAGTCAGGGATAATTGGTATGCAACCTCGTTCGCCGGATATCCAATGTGGCAGACCCTTATGGTCGGCGGACAGACGCCAGATGGAAAAGACGCTACAAATGAATTGTCATTTCTTTGTCTTGAGGCTGCGGATCAGCTGCAGACGAGACAGCCGATAATGGCTTTGAGAGTCTGGGGTGGAACGCCTGAAAAATTGCTGCGGTTTGGCTGCAAAATGATACAGGAAGGGCAGGCAAACCCAGGGCTGTTCAGTGACAAAGAAGGAATCGCAATCAGTCTTGGTAAGGGTGGAACAATGGAAGAGGCGAGAGACTGGACAATTGTTGGATGCACACAACCTGCTCCAGGTGGTGGCACTACTGACGGATCACCTGATGCTGGATATGTAAATATGGGGAAAATGCTTGAGTTTGTTATGCATAATGGGGTGGATCCAGCTACAGGAAAGCAAATGGGACTTAAAACAGGTGACCCGCGAGACTTTAAAAATATTGAAGAATTCAAGGATGCACTGAAAAAACAGATCCTCCATCATTACGATTTGATAAGAGTTGGATATAACTTGATGCAGAGCAATCATATGAACAGATATCCAGTGATCTTTGCATCAATGGTAACAAAAGGCTGCGTTGAAAGCGGAAAATCGGTGCAAAACGGCGGAGCAAAGTACTCTACCGCGGGCATGTATGTAACAGGGCCGGCTAACTTAGCAGATTCGATAGAAGCAATTGAGACATGTGTCTATAGAGATAAAGATATTACTATGGATGAGCTGATCAAGGCTTGTGATTCGAATTTTGAAGGTCAGGAGAGATTACGCCAGCTTCTTTTGAATAAACCTGAGAAATATGGAAATAATAAGCCTCACGTTGACGGAATATATAAAGAGATGACACATTTCATAGCTGAAAATGTTCAGAGTTGGAATGATGCCAGAGGGGGATATTATGCCTTTGGTATCGATTCTCAGACAATGAACCTATCACATGGTGCAGTTACTGGAGCACTTCCAGATGGACGGCGCGCAGGTGAGCCGCTTTGTGACGCATCATCACCAATGATGGGTAGGGATGTTAATGGTCCTACAGCGACTGTAAAATCGGTTGCCAGCATGGTTGACGGAGGATTACATGAAGGCGCACTGTATAATCTGCGTTTTGATCCAAAAGGAGTGCAGGGCGAAAATGGACTTAATATCATTGAAGGCGTCATCAAAACATACTTTGAAGATGGCGGACAGCACATACAGATAAACGTAGTAGATAATGAAACACTTAAGAAAGCTCAGAAAAAGCCTGAGGATTACAAGGGACTTATGGTTCGCGTAGCTGGATATATGGCATATTTTACTGAGCTGGACAAGAGTGCGCAGGACGCGATAATTAATAGAACACCGCATTTGTCACAAAATTAAGGAGGTCTGTAAATGGAAAGTGCACCAGAAAGTATCCTGATAGGAAGCCTTCAGAAGTTCTCTCTTGAAGATGGACCGGGCATTAGGACGACAATATTTATGAAGGGCTGTCCATTGCGTTGCAAATGGTGTCACAATCCAGAGCTAATAGAATCAAAGCAGCAGCTAATCAGGTCACCAAACAATTGTATAGGCTGCGGAAATTGCATTGAAGTATGCCCAAGCAAAGCAGTGAGCATCAAGCCCAATGAGGGGATTGTTTTAGACAGAAATAAATGTGATCTTTGTCTGAAATGTACAGATGAGTGTTATGCCAAAGCTTTGAGACCTGTTGCCAGACTAATGAGTACGAATGAGATATTAGCAGTTGCTGAAGAGGATAAAAGCTTTTACGACAATACTGGAGGGGGAATCACTCTGAGCGGTGGAGAAGTGATGATGCATGCTGCATTTGCTAAAGAACTAATTAATGGTGCGGCCAAATTGGGAATAAATGTGTGTATTGATACAAGTGGATACGGGGATTCGGAAGACCTTTTAGAGATGGCACTGATGGAGAATGTGACTAACATACTTTATGACATGAAGTCGGTAGATGATAGAATCCATAAGGATTATACAGGAGTAAGCAATGATCTGATAATAAGCAATTTGAAAATGCTTGCCTCTAATAAGAGTACAATTGATAAGCTGATAATGAGAATGCCTCTTATAAAAGAGGTAAATGACAGTCAAGAAATCATAGAAAAAACTGGCGAATTATACAAAGCCATTGGAGTCAAAAAAGTTGATCTTCTCGTATATCATAACATTGGAATAAACAAAACAAGGAACCTTGGTTGTGAGCAAATGGAATTTGAGCCGCCGACGGAAGAGCGAATATCAGAAATAGTTAATTATTTCAAGAATGAAATCAAACTTAATGTAGGGGTTTTGGGCAGAGTGTAATTATTATTCATTTTTTAGGGAGAAAGGAAATAGTATGAGTGGAACAAATCTAGGCATTGTAACTTTGATACCATTGGTGAGCTTCTTGGTACTCGCACTGGTAACAAAAAAGTGTATCCTGAGCATTTTCCTATCAGGAATGATGGGGTATGTATTCTACTACAAATCGGCATTTTTCATGAACATGATCGATGCATTGCTGAAATCAACTTGCGACTCTGATAACAACTATATCGTATTGATCTGTCTGTTGTTTGGATGCTTCATACAGTTGCTGAGGCAATCAGGCGGTGCCACTGCAGTAGGTGATCTTGCGAGAAAATATATCAAGTCACAAAAGCAGGTACTGCTGGTAACATATTTATGCGGAATAATAATCTTCATAGATGATTATCTTAGCATTCTAGTTACTGCAAACTGCGTGCTCGATCTTGCTGATGAATATAAGACTCCAAGAGAGATGCTTTGCTATATTATCAATACGACATCTGCACCTGTATGCTTGATAATACCAATTTCTGCATGGGTAGTATTCTTCTCAGGAATATTTGGTCAGCAAAAGGAAGCTGCTGTGGTAGGTGATAGTGCAATGAGCATTTATTATAACATAATGCCATATTTCTTTTATCCGTTCCTGTGCGTATTCTTTGTGTTATTAGTAATTCTAGGCATCGTTCCGAAGATGGGTGGTATCAAGAAGGCATATGAAAGAGTTGAAAAAACAGGAATGCTTTGGCCGGAATCAAGCAATATGCAGAATCAGGGAGACGAACTCGGTGAAGTAATGGGTGCGATCTCAGATGATAGTGCTAAAGAAGAAAAAGAAGTTAAACCTCAGCTTTGGACTTTTATTTTACCGATGGCAGTAGTGATAGGTGTTACATTATGGCTGGATGATATACTTTATGGTGTATCATGCGGCATTGCAATATGTTTCGTTATGTTCCTTCCATTGCGCATAATGAGCCTTGGGAAATTCTGCGATGCTTGTTATAAAGGTCTTGAGGATATGCTATTCATAGCAGCAGTGCTTGTAGTATCATTGTTCTATAGGGAATCAATCAATTTGATAGGACTGCCAAAATATCTGATTCAGGTTGCTGGTCCTTACATGAGTGCACACTGGCTTCCGGCCGTTGCATTTATCGTAATAGGTTTAGTATGTTTTGCAACAAGCAATATTTGGAGCATACCTGCAGTATGTACGCCTATCATTTTGCCGTTGGCTGCATCAACAGGTGCAAACATACCGTTAACACTGGGTGCGATCATTTCTGCAGCATGCTTTGGCGCACAGGCTTGCTTCTACTCAGATGTAACATTATTGTCAGCATCTGCTTGCAGAATCAACAATGTGGATTACGCGGTGGCTCAGTTGCCTTACATAGGTATTGTAACCGCGATATCCTTTGTCGGGTATGCAGTAGCAGGTTACATTATGTAACGACATTGGCAAATAATTCTTATTAGATAAATAACAAGCCGCCGATAGGTCATCATGACTTATCGGCGGTTTTTCGTTGTGACGGGAGTTTACAATTATCAAGGTGTGTAATACCTATAGGTCAATTGACATTGCAAATTCCAGTGAAGGGTAGAATTTACATTGGCAAATAAAACAGCAGAAGAAAAATGCAACGGCAGCGGTATCCGCTGCATCTATTTTGTAAGAGGGTATTGATGGGGAAAGGAAGAACTATGGAATTATTACGAAACAAAAGAACAGGGAAAGCGCTCGCTATAGCGCTGGCTTTGATACTTTTGATGGCGTATACGCCGATGTGCGCGTCGGCATCGTCATCGCTGTCAGAACCGGAAGGAGTCTATGCATCTGTGGCTGCAAGCCGTGTGTCTATCCATTGGACCAAAGTGCCGGGCGCAAAGTATTACCAGGTCAGGATGGGAAGAGACGGGTCCAGCAAATGGAAGGTTTTTCCGAAGACGCGTGCGTTGTCATACAAGCCTACAGTTCCAAACAACGACTTGAGACTGTTTCAGGTGCGGGCTTATGCGGGCGGCAGATACAGCGACTGGTCTGAAGCGGTTTTTGCTTCAAAAGCTGATAAGATCACACTAACTGGCGACAGTGAAATGACAGATACTCTCGGTGGCTTTTACCAGGCGTCACTGCCTGATTACTACGATAACGGGGATCAGGAGTTCAGATGGTACATTAACGGTCAGCTGATATCCGACGCCTACTCAAAGAATAAAGCATGTTCATTTCCGACTGGCACAAATACGCTGGAAGTATATGCGAGAAATGGTATGCATGCCAAGATGACGGTCAAGTGTGAAATAAAGATGAGTGGCGGTAAATTTTTCACTGAGTTTGGTTATGCCTGCAGCAATGATTACCTGATCAATAATTCCAAATATGACGCGGCTGTCAGAAAGCAGCTGACCATCGGCGGGCAGGATGTATATATAGGTGAACCTGAGGCTGATGTCGAGGCGACATTCGGCAGCAATTATGTTACTAAGGCTTCGGGAACTGATTACGTCTGGCATATATATAATGCTGAGTCCAATCAGGGCCAGATGCTGTTTGCAGGCATCAAAGCCGGAAAAGTACAGGCACTTTACACCAATGCGATAGGCTGGGCATATAAAGATTCTATTTACTCGTTTTCTGATGGTTATGAGGGATATTATGACGGGTATATGACCGACAAACGAAACGACAGCGGAGCATATATCACGATGTACGGCGACAAGTATAATTCGGGCAGAGTTTACGGAATCAAAATTGAAAAGACGGCAGATAGATATTTGACTTATCAGGATTATTCTAAGGCAAAGGGAGTTGATCTCATAGGCATGCCGACGGCTGAGCAGCAGGCGGCGCTTGAGGATTTTGCCGACGAGGAAATATATCTTGTGAACTCTATGAGAGTCAGAGCAAACAATGTTAATTATGTTAATGTCTCAAACAGGAATATGCTTGTTAAAGACGCTGTAAATATGGGATATGCCGAGGAATGGGCAGGGATTCTGGCCGAGAGAAATGGATACATTTCGCATAGTGGAGGATATAATCGTGGCGAAAATGTGGCATACAATTCGTATGCTATAATGGATCCAATCAGTGCATTGAATCAGTTCTATGAGGAAATTTCAAGCGAAACCACAGGGCATAGAAATAATATCTTATTGCAGCTGCAGGCAAATTACCCAACTAAAATGGGATGCTCTTTCAAAATCAGCGCGTCAAACAATATTTATGTAGTTGAGGAATTCAATTAAGCAATAATTTTGCATGTGGTTGAGACAAAGAAAATACAGCTACGGGTTGCATGATATGCCGCGGGGCGAACGGAAACTCGCCGGGGAATTTGGCGCAGCCTCCATAGAGAAAGGGAAGGAGAGACAGAATGTTTGAAAAGATAATGAACATGTGCGGTGAAATGGATAGGGGCGGAAAGATCATGGTTATGAGAGGACTTTCAGATATCAACGAATATATCGACACATGCGTGGACACAGAGCTGTATGAAATGCATATAGCGGAAGGGATAAGTGGATTCCCTGCGGTATATAATCCTGTTTTTGCCTGGGACAGAGCTATTGCCGCTCTTAGGTTCATTCGGGGACAATATCAGGAGATGATGGAAGAAGATATTTTTCCGGGGCTAGAAAAAATGAGCCGGCATGAAATAACAGATTCTTATATCTTCCCAATCGTTCAGGGGCTGACAGATCGTGAGTTGCTTCGATAGAGACAATGATTCAATCAATATGCAGTCAGGGAGCATATTATTACACTTACATGCATACAAAAAGTCGGTCGAGGAAATGCTAATATTTAACAAATTAAAGAAAGCGGTATTTTTCAAAGCTTTCAGCGATTGCACACATTAATGTCAGACCGACTTTTTGAATCAAAATAGTTGAAAATGGAGCAAAAGGATGTATAATGTAAATGACAACCGTTGAAAATACAGTTGTCGTACCTTACCTATGAGGAATAGAACAGTATTCAGTTGGAGATGAAATGCCAATGCTTCAAACTATGGCAGCCATTGCGTACATGAATGGCATTGAATGTGTCGCTGTTAACGAGGTGCATATCGATTTGCTGCTCAATCATTCATCGGACGGTCTGACTTTCGCAGATGAACTTCCATGTCTGGATCGCCTCTGGCACATAAAAAAATACCCTTCGATATGAAGAGTATTTAGACTGTAGACAAAGTCCCGAAAGGGCTTTTTTTATACATTAAATAAGGACGAAAGCCAGGTAAAAAGGAGGAATAAAAATACCAGCGGAGTGGGATATTGTCTTAGTTCAAACTGTCATTGACTGGGCGCCCGTTTTTATCAAGCGCCCTGACCCTGACGTTAACTACATCTTCAGGATTAAGCTTGAATCCTTCGGGAAGAGGTTCGGTAGTCCCTGGGTTGATGAATTCTATCGTCTGCCCGCCCAGACACTTTTGCATCATGTTCTGGTATGCAGTCTCGCGGATCATGAGTCCGTAGTGTTCCTTTGGGTAAGCGTCTGTTTTGATGATGATGCATTCGCCGCTTGGTATTATCATTACATCTTCTTTGTTGTATGTCAGAATGTCAGCGTCGTATCCCGTAAAGGTGAATTCATCCTCCGGGGTTATGGTAAAGGACGCGATCCTTATGCAGCCACTGTATTCTCCGCTATGTGATATCCATACAGAAACGAACGTCCCGTCTACAAGCTGACCGTTTACGTGGCCTGATTCAATTGCTTCGGCAAATGTTTTGTTATCATATGCAGTTTTCATGTTCTTCACCTCACTAATATCGCATGATATGGGCTGCATGGAGCAGTCTTGAATTATCTGAAAGTTATGATAAAATGATAACATGAAATGCAATGCTTTTCAATGTATGCGTAGACAAAACTCAATCTGGGCGTGCGTAAGGAGAAAAACGTAACCGCGGCAGCCGCTGCTTCTGTTTGTTTGGGGGCATTGATGGAGAAAGGAATATTGATATGGAATTATTAAAAGAGATCCTTGGCAATGGTCTGTATAACTAGTTTACTGAAAAGATCAATGCATTCGGTGTTCCATATTTCCGTGGTCATTGCTGCAGTTTGCCAGTACTTCGAAAGTAATTATTTTCGGCTATGCTGATGAAGAGCCATGTGGTATCATGAAGACATCACATATGTCAAAGGATAGTATATAAAAGACAGGCTCAAATGGAATGATCCATTGATGCCTGCCTTTTTTAATGTTAGTGTTTAAATTTTGACCTTAATAGTCTTTGACCATGATCCATAAGCCTTAACACCATTTGTTGTTTTGAATGCTCTTACCTTGAAGTAGTAGGTTTTACCATTCTTTAGGCCTTTGATAGTACATTTCAAATTTTTGCGGGTAGCGACTTTTTTAAATCCAATAGCCTTTTTTGTCGACCTGTACAACTGATAGCCAGTTGCAGTCTTTACTTCGCCCCATGTGAAAATCAGTCTATGACTGGATTTCTTCACTTTAAACTTAGTGACTTTACCAAGCTTGGACGTATTAGAATTTTCAGGCAGATTGACAGAAACTATATTGCTGTCTGCTGATTTGACAGTCGTACTGTTGGAGGCAGCTGTGGCAACGACCTTAAAGTTATAAACCGAACCTGCCATTAAACCGGTGATTTCCATGAAATTTCCCGTTGTGTTTTTGGCAGTCCAATCAGAGCCATCGTCTTTTCTGTAATAAACTGTATAGCCTGAAGCGCCTTTGATACTATTCCAACTTAGATTTACTGTTGTATCAGTTAATGCAGCGGTTATTTCCGGAGCGGTTAATGATATTGTGGAAACTGTGCTTCCACCTGTGTTTCCACCGGCTGTTCCGCCATTCAGTGTTATTGTTATTGAATATGTAATATCATGTGGTGCACTCATGGCAGTAGTGGTACCTGTGATTTCCTGAGCAGTATTAAGAACTACAGGAACATTAACAAACGTCGATGTATGTGCTGCGCTGTCGATGATAGGGGATATTGTTGTGCCATTTGAAACAAGATTTGTCCATTTATCGCTTGAAAATACTATTGTTGCATATGCTTTGCCTCCTGTAACAGTTACAGAAGGACAAGTGATTTTAGTCTTGTTAGTGCCGCCAGTGTAATTGAAACTGTCGGGAGTATAAGTACCATCTGCAATATAGGTTGTACTGCCAGGTGTAGGAGTAGTGCCGCCACCTGTTGAACTCTTTGTAAGTCCGCTTACAGCCGTATTGATATCTGATGCAAACTTATCGACACCCTTCTGCATATTTGATGAAAGCCCTAAGATCACAGCTGACTTTGCATCTGTGACTGCCTTAGCACTGGCAGCAGTAAATGTGCTTAAATCGGCAGGAATCTTTGCTATAGCAGCATCGACAGATGAATAATTTGCACTGACAACCAAAGTTGCCTTAGAGGAATAGAAACAAATTGAACGATCGAACCATTTCCCGCTGCTTGCGCCTTTGGCAGCTACAGCAATAACAGTATCAAGTGAGGAGATAGGAACATCTTTAAAATATGAACCAGGTTTACCTTCACTATTAGTAATTTCTGCTGATTCTTTGATTATTCCGTTACCTCCGTTGACATCGGCCTTAGCAGCTTCTTCTTTGGTTCCCAGATAGATTTCTTTTTGCCCAGTTCCAGAGAGGATGAAGTCAGCCACATATTTGCCATCTTTAACGTGGAGGGTTGTGTCTGTTAGAGAGAACATTCCACTGGTTTGGGATGGCAGTGCATATGTACCATTAGTTAAATCTACTTTAGTGGGTGCTTCCTTGACTTTCAGGTTTTTAATCGCTGTAGTGATTTTTGCTGCATAATTTGTTACAGATGTCTGCATATTTGATGAAAGACCTCTTACCACTTCGCTTTTCGAGTCGTTTAATGCTTTGACAGTTTTATCTGTGTAGATTGAAAGATCGGCAGGGATCTGTGCAATAGCATCATCGACAGGTGAATAATCTGCACCACTAACGCTTGCTAAGTTATCTGATGAGAATCTAACGGTTGCATCAGTCCAAGAAGTGGAAGCCCCACTCACTTTGAATGCTATATTGATATTTTGATCTAATCCAGGGATATCAACATTGGTGAATAACGAACTTGAAATTATTGGGTTTGTATAGTAATAACCAGCCCTTGATATTATTTTATTGCTGCTGGCTTTCTCTAAATTTGCGGCTTCGCTTGCACTACCCAAATAAATTTTTTCGTGTTTGGATTGATTAGCGAAATCAACCGTATATTTTCCATTTGCCACATGCAATGTAGCATTAATAATTGATATAGGAATAATTGATTCGGAACTGATTGTTGGTTTGAAAATACTGTAATTACCGTCCTTTAAGACCTTGGTCTCGCTGTTAGCTGCAGAATCCGCGTCTACTATGGTGAAGTTATTATCAGATTTTGTAAGTTTTACACTTTGCCATGAATTGTCATCCTTTTGAAAAGCAAGCTGAATCACGCCGCTATTTGCAGCCGGATCATAATTTGGTATCTCATATTCATAGCGATCCTTTGCGTCTGTCTTGGTTCCTTTTATCAACATGGAATCATAAGTCTTGGCTGCATCCGCTGCTGATCCTACATACATTGCCTTGTACTGCTTGTCCATTGCAAGATATAGATTGCCATTGAAGATATAGGCCACGGAATGAGCATCCGTAAAGGCATTAGCTCCAAGTTTTCCGTTATAGCTAGCATCTTTGTCTAAATGGACTATTGTAGGATCGACACCATGAGCATAGGACATTGTTTTTTTCGTAGTATCGATTGTAAAAGTCCGGTTAAACCAGATACCAAAGGCATTGGATAACGCAGCAACTTTAATACTGGTTTCATCTTTATTTACTGGAATGGTGAAGGTATAGTTCCCACTGCCATCACTTGCCTTGGTACCTGCAATCCAATTTGATTTGCCGGCCGTCCTTGCCTGATCAGCTGTCCCTTTGTAGAAATATTGATACGATGCATCCTTACCATTTGTACCCAGATAAGTTATTTGTAACGAATCCTTGTTTAAAGTAGACGTATCAGATAGCTTGAACATATAATTGCCAATTCTTTGGTTGGTTAATGTGATAGGGTAACTCGTTTCAGTAACAGCAGGAGTACCACTGTCACTACTGGTCGTGCTGTCTGCAAATGCCTGAATCCCCAGCATGCTGAATGCCACGACGCCGGCGAGCGTTGCTATTAACAACTTTTTCCTTAAACTGTTTTTTTGTTTTCTTTTCATGTAATTCTTTCCTTTCTGCAGCTCACGACTTTTTTACATAATAAAAGAGCTGCATCGACAAAATACTCGATACAGCCCGTTTTTACTGTCAAAATAATATTACTTCCATTACGATATCCTCGCCGTTGAAGCTACTTCATGCATGTCTCCTGGCTTAAGGATCGACGCATCATTTCTCCTTCCCAGTATTATTACCAGTGGATGGCTTACGCCATGAAATGTTGCTCCCCTATCACAGTGGCGGGACCGTGCAGGATTCAAACCTGCTTCCATCTTGGCTTTCTGCTGGAAGCTCATTCCCCGGTATAGATGCATCAATTTAAATGATGAAATGAGTTTCTCGACAAAAAGAACATAAAATATTACATATGAAATTATATCATAGCAGTTCATCTATATCAAGGGAATAGACATTTATATTTTTCATGTTTAATGTAACTGGCATATTACTTAATGCTGAGGAAAACTTTTTTGAAACGACAAATTTGAGTAATAATACTGTAGTGTATAAGGCATTTGCAGCTATAAATAAAGGAATAAATTAATAGGCTAAGTTTTCAACGCATAGAGATTCGTTTGGAATCGGAAACACATGATATATTTCTCTAAGCCTTTAATAGGTAGATATAGTATTGGAACATGCGTATCATCTGCAGTACGCTGAAAGCTAAAATGTGACATGCTAAATAAGACGTAAGGATGACAGATTTTCTGGTTCACGGCACGCGTGCCGCGAGCCGTGCACAGGTTGAAATACCAATGAAAAATGGCGTTTTCAAAAGTGCCGTGGAAATCGCATTTTTTCATGTATTAATATGCTGATTACTTTAAAAAAGACAATATAATAGCAGCAAAAAAGCCACTCGGTGCTTTGCATCCGGGTGGCTTTGCTGATCATGTGGTTCTGGTATTAGAAAGATATTTTTATATATGTGCCCTCGGGCGCAGATGCCTGCGGATCACAGTATATTTCGTGAGAATCTTCTGGAACCAGAATTCCGAAATAACCCTCGCTAACCGAATATTCCTCATAATGATCGCATGCAGTAATATTCCACAATCTCTTGTTCACCTTGTTTGTCTTGAATGTAGTATATAAATAGCTCAGGTTTGAAACTAAGTATGAATCTGGAAGCGGAGCGTCTGGAACAATGTAGGCGGATGCCTCGTATTTCATTATTAGCATTTTGTATCCAGGATGCGTATCCAGTAAATTCTGGTAGTACTGATCCCACCCTTTGTTGTCCTTAAGAAATGTAATTGCGTTATCTCCGGCATAAATCTCGCTAATCCTGTAATATAGCCACTGGTCTGTCTTTCCAAGGTACGAATAGTGCCCAAACGTAGGATCATAAGGGTCCTCTTTTGTGCCGGTACCCTTTAACGTTGGAAGCTTTACATTTACAGTACACCGATAAAACTTTCCGTTTACACATCCACAAATCGTAGTCTTGCCTGGCATTTTGCCGATAACTGAACCGTCGCCTTGTGTAGCAACGATGTCACTGTTTGAACTGTACCATTTTATTTTGCTTGAAGTATCGCTCGCAGTAGGTGTAATCGATTGATTCATATCAATGTCGTAGTTGTCTTGAGATGTAGTTCCTATTTTTGATTTTGAGGGCATTATAGGATGTATAACGAATGTGTAGTTATAAATAACAGATCCTTTTTTGGCAGTTAAATCAATTATTCTATAGTCAGTAGTATACATTGTAACCTTGCCGTTTTTATATACCATTGGATTACTGGCGATAACATTCGCTGACTGGATTTTTCCACCCTTGATTATGGGTAAGTTGAAGGATTGTCCCGCGACGACGGTTTTGTACACTGTAACGTGTTTGTACTGATATTGTTCGGCAAAACTTGGAACGACAGTAAACAGCATCGTCACCGCCAATGTTAAGATTAGTATAATAGATAGTTTCTTTTTCATGTTCTTCCCTCCGAAAGTAACGCATAGTATGGGCCGCACGGAGCAGCCTTGAATTATCTGAAAGTTATAATAGAATAATAACATGAAATGCAAAACTTTTCAATGTCTGCATGAGCAAAACTAAATCTGAGCGTGCAGCAGAAAAAAACAGCAGAAAAAAATGCAACGGCAACGGTGAATGCTGCATCTGTTTCTATGTAAGGGTATTCAGGGAGAAAGGAAGAACTATGGGATTTACTAATAACAAAAATACAGGAAGAGTGCTGACGATAATGCTGGCTCTGATTCTGACAATTACATTCATGCCAGCCTCGGTCAGTGCGGCATCATATCTCAGGGCACCGTCTACGGTTTACACCTGTGTCGCATCAGGCAGGATCACCGTTAAGTGGACAGGCGTCAGCGGCGCGACAAAATATCAGCTTCGCGGAGCGGACACCAATACGGGAAGATGGAAAACACTCATATACACATCAAGAACTTCTGCAAGGATAAGCGTACCGAATACGCATGTCTGGAAGTTCCAGGTCCGTTCATACAGAAACGGCAGATACAGCTCATGGTCCAAGCTTGTTTATGCTGCTAAAACAGATAAAATTATAATAAGCGGAGACAAACGTTTAACGACATCAAGAACGGCAACGTTCTCGGCGTCGCTTCCTTCGTATTATCCAAATCAGACTTTTAAATGGTATGTTAATGGAGAACTTATATCGGATGGATATTCTGCTTCTGTTACGCATACGTTTGATGGCGGAGCATCAACCCTTGTGGCCTGCGCCAGTAATGGAATGAAAAGCAGATGCGGTGTCACAGTAATGATATCCGGAGGAATGGATCCGAACACTGGCGGCAGCACGGAGACTGTCACCCCTGATCCGAAATATGACGCGTCTGTTCGCCAGCAGGTCATGGTTAGCGGCCAGTCAGTATATATTGGCGAACCGGAATCCGATGTGACTTCAGCTTTTGGAAACAATTACGTAAACAAGGCATCGGGTG
>JGI20225J20221_1001633_pt2 | contig 17557 bp, 23 predicted proteins | sample BioMet4_FD_20221 | JGI IMG/M metagenome (IMG submission 20221) | reverse complement strand
GGGCTTCGTTATTGTACATCCGAGAAGTTAAAAACAGCGTCCGGGACAGTTAGGCATTCAGACGAAATCCTCAAAACAAAAAAGGGCAAGTACAAAAGCTTGCTTAAACAAGCCCAACTTGGATATGGGACAACACCTCCGAGCACAGACACTTGATGTTTGGCGGCCATGAACAACAACCCCACAGCCACCCCTCTCTCTTCGGACCACTCCACCCCAAGGATATTGGACATGACGAGAACCGTTTACATTTGAGGCTCATATGACCCGCATGATTATAAGAGTAACTGGCGCTCTTTCTAAACGTAGCGGCGGCCCATCCAAGATCCCACAAATTTTCAATTGTTTAAAATAATTGTTTCCGTGGGGATCTTTCTTTATTTTCTTTTATAAGAGAACTGTTTAAATTTAGTTCTTTTGGGATTTTAAGTAGTTCAGCCCCTTCGGGGTTGAGGTCTTATATGTCACATTTTCCGTGGGTTGCCCCCACGGTTATTCATATTAAACCCTTTCAGGGTATAAAGCAAATTTAAGTCCGAAGGACTTGAATATGAATAACCTCCGGTGTAACCGGAGGCACTGAAATACATACAATACAGAACCCCGAAGTGGGTTCAACTTTGTTAAAAAGAAATTTAAACAGTTTCTAAATAGATAGCGGTTTCGTCGGAATAGCAGTAATCCAATTACAGTAAGGATTATTACAGCAATGATTATGTGAAATGTATCCCTGCTTAAATTGATTTTTAATATTCTGTGGAAAAATTCAATGAAAATAAAGAATAAAATTGCTGCAACAGTGGTGAAGCTTTTCATTGAAGTCACAGTAAATGACTTTGTTTCCTTATTAAACAAGTTAAAATCAAAGTCTTTACTCCCATAGCGCCCCATTTTGACCTTTAATTTGTGTTGGCCCGGAAGAACCTCAAATTCGCTTGTTTCTCCTCCCGATACCAATCCTGTTTTTTGTCCATCCAATAAAATTTCGGATAGGCTGCTGTATCCTAAAATGAATGTCCAATCCCTTTTCCTGTGAACTTTAATTGTAGGCTTATCAGGTGTCTAAATTTTTTATCATCAATATTTGCAATAAAAAGTTGTTTATTCTCCCTCTTTCAAAATTAAGTATGACCTGTGCGTTGTGATGAAAAATATTAAAAGAACCAAGATTATAAAAGCCGGAGCAACAACTGGAAATAACCATAAATAGATATTGTTCGTGATTAAAAAAGGTGATATAAGGAATAAAATGATTGCCAATAATGAGTAATTCAGAACTTTACTTTTTGAGGCGGTAAAGATTTTGATTTCATTGTTAAAAATCATGAAATCTAAATCTTTGCTTCCAATCCTCCCACTTTTAATCTTTAATTTATGCCGGCCTTCAGTTACATTATATTCTTTTATCTCTCCGTTTGAAAGTAAGCCGATTATCTGATTATCTACAAGAACTTCAAATGTTCTGCTTTTTGTTATCTTTAGGTTGATTTTTATGATAGGCATTTCTCAATATTTTACAATATTTTACAATCGTTTATTCATTCTCACTTTTTCTCTTTTCCTTCTTCAGCCTGCCCGAATCTTTCAGGCTCTTGTTAAGCATCCATTCAATCTGTCCATTTACGCTTCTGAATTCATCGGCAGCCCATTTTTCAANGGCTTNCANNATTTCNGGATNNATTCTCAGNNCAAAAGGTTTTTTNTNTGCCATATATTCTATTGATTTAAAGTACCTGTATTGATGACAGGTCCTGCATCCTTATCGCCGCAAAGCACTACCATTAAATTACTTACCATGGCAGCCTTTTTTTCTTCATCAAGATCGATGATATTCTTGGTTGATAACAAATTTAAAGCACTCTCCACCATTCCAACTGCCCCTTCTACGATCTTATGCCTTGCCGCCACAACTGCAGAAGCCTGTTGTCTTCTTAGCATCGAATGTGCAATCTCAGGAGCGTAGGCCAGGTATCCAATTCTTGCCTCAATTACTTCAATTCCGGCTATCTGCAATCTTTCCATGATCTCATGCTCCAGGGTTTTATTGACATCCTCAAAATTGGTGGTCAGGGTAATAGAAGCCCTTTCATCTTCAAAATGATCATAAGGGAAAGATCCAGCCAGTTTCCTTACCGCAGCATCTGTTTGTATGCGGATAAAATTCTCATAATTGTCTACGGCAAAAGAAGCCATGAAAGTATCTTTCACTTTCCAGACCAGGATTACACTGATCATGATAGGGTTCCCCGATTTGTCGTTTACTTTGATGTTGTCGCTTTCAAAATTTCTGGCCCTTAGTGAGATCGGGATCTTTTTAAAAAAAGGATTTACCCAGAATAACCCGTTTTGCTTGATACTTCCCTGGTATGCTCCAAACAATAGTAAAACCTTCGCATTATTTGGTGTGATGGCAACAAATCCTGTTGCCAGAAATATCAGAAGCAACAGCGAAAGTCCGCCGAATGCTTCATACTGATTGACAAAAAGAGCAATTACTACAATTGCGAAAACAAACAAAATTAGCAATGCTAAATATCCGTTTACAGGATCGAGACTTTTTTCGGTTTTCATGAGGTTGATATTTTAATGATATTAAAATGATATCACAAATATAAATAAATATACCTATGAATCAAATCTTTTACGAAAAAATATATGAAGACCTGACAGGTTCCCAAAACCTGTCAGGTCTTATCCAAACTAATCGATTATTTTATATATTTTTGCATACTATAAGTATTGGGGCTATGGAAGAATACACGACACGACAAAACAAGATCAGCCGTTTGATTCAAAAGGAGCTGAGTGAACTGCTGAGAAGGGATACTCCTTCACTGGCAAAGGGGAAGATTATTTCCGTTACCAAAGTCAGGATTACAAAGGATATGTCACTTGCGCGTTGCTACGTGAGTATTTTCCCATCAACAGATGCTGAGGTGGTCTTGAATGAAATCAAACAGCATAAGGGAAAACTTCGCGGTGAAATTGGAAACAAAATCCGTTTTCAGCTTCGGATTATCCCGGAATTCGAATTCTTTATTGATGATAGCCTGGATTACATCGAAAAGATAGACAAACTTTTAAAGCAGTAAAATGTTTCAAAGTCAATGTTTCAAGTTTCAAAGTTTCAATGTCTCAAATCATGAGTCCACTCCGAAAAGTGGCAAGTTGATTTATTTAATTAATAATCAGATATTTAATTGCGTATTATAAATGTTTTATGTAGCTTAGTAGCATAATTATTCAAATAGATAATGTTTAAAAAATCACCTGAATCAGTCCAATTAAACCTCTATGGCTCACCTGAATCATTATTTTCCGGCAAGTCGTTGAAATTATATGAAGACAAAACGGCTTGGCATAACCAATTTCGGCAGCAAGTTACTATGAGGATCAACGAGAACATTTTTAGCCAGCTGTTTTGCCAGAACAATGGCACACCCAATGCTCCTGTTCGCGTATTGGTTGCCATGATGGTACTTAAAGAAGCAGAAGGGTTAAGCGATGAGAAACTTTTCGAAAATTGTCGTTTTAATATGCTGACTCGCAGTGCAATAGGATTACTTAACATTAATGATCCCGTACCCACTGGTTCAACCTACTATTTGTTCCGCAAACGCGTAAATGATTACGCAAAGACAGGAAGTGAAAATCTCTTTTAAGTTGTTTTTGCTGACATAACCAAAAATCAATGTATTGATTTTGAAGTCAGTGGTAAACGCATCCGTATGGACAGCAAATTACTGGGGAGCAATATCGCATGGCTTAGCCGTTACGAGATAATACATGAAACGCTTCGACTTTTTTATAACCAGTTCAAACGACCAGGCCAATTTGACAAAGCCACGGAAGAAAGACTGGATAACCTGCTCAAACTGGAGGGTAATAAAGTCGTGTACACTTGCACCAGCGAGGAGGTCAAATCCAGGCTCAAGGAACTTGGCAGATTGATATACAATATTTTAACCATTCTCCCTGTTTCTGCCGACACTCGTTATCAAACCCTGCAAAGAGTTTTTCATGAGCATTTTAAAGTCGATGAAAATAAAACGGTAATCGCGCGCGAGAATGCAGAAGTACCGGCTCAATCGGTCCAGTCACCACACGATACAGATTGTAATTATCGAAACAAAGATGGCAATAAGGTCAAAGGATACAGTATCAACGTAACCGAAAGCTGTGATGACAAAGGATTAAACCTGATCGGCAATGTCGATGTCCGAAAAGTAAGTATATCAGATGTTGAGTTCTTGCAAGACGATATTAACAAAGTCCAGGAAATTTTCCCTGATAAAACAGAATCAGCGCACATGGATGGTGCCTATCACAGTCCTGATAATCAGGCTTTCTGTGAAAGCAACCATATCAACCTATACCTGCATGCTATACAAGGGCCCAGGGGCAGATTTGAATTTAATCTTACAGAAGGCGAAGATCTCACTGTTTTGGACACCTGCACAAACAAACAGCTTACGGTTGTAAAGGCCAAAAACAAAAAAGGTAACGATACATGGCGCATTAAAATCGATAAAGCTTATCGCTACTTTACCCTCAAAGATATTGATACATACCTGATAAGGAAAAAAATAGATGAAACGCCAGTTTAAACATTGCAAAAACGCAACAATGTTGAAGCAACCATTTTTCAGTTAGCCTATCACTATCCGAACGCCAAGAGCAGATACCGAGGTTTGATTAAGCATCAAATGTGGGCAAATATCCGTTGCTTATGGGTAAACTTTGTCCGGATCCTAAATCACATAAAACAATTATGTCAAAGAACTTCTATTTTGGCAAAATATGTGCTCAAATATTTATACATCGAGCTCTATTTTGTCTTTCAATCATTCGTGACGGCAATATTGCCAATAACTTGGTCGCATTCCGAAAATATTAAATTCTCAAGCAATTGAGAAAAACAAGCTTATCGGAGCGGACTCAAATCATGGAACCTTGAAACCCTTGAATCAAAAAAAAGTCTCCAATTTTGGAACTTTTAACCTTGGAACCCTGAAACTTTGAAACTTGAAACGTTTGAAACCTTGAAACTTTGAAACAATTGAACCTTGAAACTTTATAAGGGAAAATGGAATACGATCCTATAAAGAGAAGACTGGGCTATTTTTTTAACCGGACTCCCATTCTCCGAAAAATATTCTATTGTCTGCTGGACCTTTTGCTCCTCCGTGCCTGGCATGTGATTAAAGAATTGAGGTCTTTAAAAGCAGAAACTTTTCATAGAGAGTTAAATATTCTGGATGCAGGCTCCGGCTTTGGTCAGTACAGCTATCGGATGAGCCAGATATTCCCTGCCGCCCGGATCAAAGGGGTTGATGTCAAAGAGGAACAGATCGAAGACTGCAACCACTTCTTTTCTTCAATTCGCCTGAACGATCGCGTAAGATTCGAATATGCCGATCTTACCAAATTTTCTGAGCCTGAGACTTACGATCTTATTCTTTCGGTGGATGTGATGGAACACATTCTTGAAGACGAGCTTGTGTTTCAAAATTTCTATCAATCCATGCGAAATAAAGGTGTCCTGCTGATATCAACTCCATCCGATCAGGGGGGATCTGATGCCGACGATCACTGCCACGGAGATCAAAACCATGGTTTTATCGGCGAACACGTGAGGGATGGTTATGGCATTAGCGAAATTACCGATAAGCTCAGCAGGGCAGGATTTTCTTCCATCGAAGTAAAATACACTTACGGGAAAACCGGCTCGCTGTCGTGGAGGCTCTCGATGAAATACCCCATCCTGATGCTGGGAAAATCAAAATTGTTTTACATCATCCTGCCATTTTATTACTTGGTTGTCTTCCCGTTCTGCGCCCTTTTTAATTATCTGGATGTAAATTCAGCTCATCCCAAAGGAACCGGCCTCCTGGTAAAGGCGGTGAAAAAATAGACTATAAGCTTAAAGACTTTCGCTTTATTTTGTGCCACCAATAATATCAACAAATCCAAATTAGGTGAATGAGGTTTTTATTATTGAAAGTTAGGATTACGATCTTTAATTAAGGACGCACTTACACGAACGTCACTTCAACGGCCTTGCTTACTCCTGATTCTCTGAAATATATCCCCAGAATTTAAGACCTTCCTTCTCGTGTATTTCTTTTGTTCCCCCGTCATGGATCAGGATAATCCTATCAGCAATATCGAGGACATTCCGATAATCGTGATCTGTTATTATAAAACCTTTCCTTTTTGAATGTTCCTTTATTAGATTTTTAATCGCCTCTTTATAAATAGGCGAAACTCCGTTAAACGGTTCATCGATTAGGGTATATTTTGCATCCGAATGAATAATTAAGAAAACTTCAAGAATTCTTTTTTCGCCTGCCGAAAGCTGGCCTGTTTTTTTATCCAGCATTGGCCTTATCAGATCATTGGTTTTCAGCAAAGAAGCATTCGCTTTATTGCAAAATAAAGAGATTATTGTTGAAACCTTGACATGATTTGGCAAAAAATGATTTTGAGGAAGGTAACTTACAAGATTTTGATTATCTCTTAACCCTTTAATGATTTTGTTCTCTATTCTTACAAATTTCTGATCGGCCTGCATGGATCCGAAGATGATTTTCATCAAGGTTGATTTGCCCGCACCGTTTTTGCCCAATATTCCTATAATCTCTCCCCGACTGCAGGATAAAAAAACATCCGTCAGCACCTGCCTGCCGCCGAAACTTTTCATTACACTATCTACATGCAGCTCATTCATGCAATTATAAAAATAAGACTCAATACAAAGCTGATAAAAAGATTAATTCCCCATAATTCCAACTTATTGAATCCTAAGTTATAGTAGAAATAATATTCTTCGGGGTGGCGTATTTCATAAATGAGATAATGGAACAGTATTGAATTCAGGAAATATGAGAATCCTACTGTCTTCAAAGAAAAATTTCCCCCAGGTGGAATCATTCCCAAAAATCCAAAGGCTATCGAAACAATCAAAGCCGGAATTACAAGTCTTTTATAAAAAATAATTGTGCTGATTATTTGACGCATTTTTTATAAAGTTCTGATTAATGAGATCAGGGACGCACTTTTATTCCATAAAGGTAACTCATAAGATTGAATTAAAAACCTCAATTCAATATTAATTCGCATTACTAATTCATAATTCGTAAATTCGTGGAATTGAATCGGAAAAATTGAATCTGTCATTTTACATAGCTAAGCGGTATCTTTTTTCGAAAAAGAAGACCAATCTTATTAATATCATCTCTGCAATTTCAGTGGTGGGGCTTGCTATCGGTACGATGGGGCTCGTCATTGGCCTTTCGGGATTCAATGGTTTCGACAGCCTGATCAAATCCCTTTTTTCTTCCTTCGATCCCGATCTGAAAATTACAGTGGCCGAGGGAAAATATTTTTCCACGAATTCAGAGGTTTTTAACGATCTGAAAAAAATGCCGGATGTGGCTTTTTATTCCGAATCGGTCGAAGATAATGCACTGTTAAGATACGATGACCGTGAGGTTCTTGCTACGATCAAGGGGGTCAGTGAAGATTTTAAGATGATGTCCGGTCTGGATACCATGATCGTTTCAGGACAATTCAAACTTCAGGAGGATAGCATCAACTATGCCATACTGGGGCAAGGTATCTCTTATTATCTTTCGATTGGATTAAAGGCCGTCAATCCAATTTCCGTTTATGTTCCCAGGAAAGGAAGGGGTTCTGCCACAACCCTGGAAGGAAATTTCAACCAGGGTCAGATTTATCCTTCAGGTGTTTTTCAGATTCAGCAGGATTTGGATACCAAATATGTCATCGTCCCTCTAAAATTTACCAGCCAGCTCTTTGATACCGGGGGAAAAGTCACCTCTGTCGAGTTGAAACTGAAAGATGGGGTAAAAGAAAAGAACGTGCAAAAGAAAATAGCTTTCCTGCTCGGGAAGGATTACGTGGTAAAAAACAAATTCCAGCAGCACGATTATCTTTATAAAACCATGCAGGGCGAGAAATTTGCCACTTATCTCATCCTTATTCTGATACTTATCATTGCCTCTTTCAACATCATCGGATCACTTACTATGCTGATCATCGACAAAAAAGAAGACATCGATATCCTTCGCAGCATGGGAGCCAGCAACCGTCTGATCCGGCATATATTTTTATTCGAAGGGTGGTCGATCTCCATTATCGGCTCTATCGTGGGAGTGATCGCAGGTGTTATCCTTTGCAAGGCCCAGATGTCTTATGGGTTTGTTAAATTGCAGGGGGGTAACTCGTTTATTATCGATGCTTACCCCATAAAAATCGTTCCCCTGGATATTGCATTAATCCTTGTTTCAGTCATGCTGATCGGCTTCCTGGCATCCTGGTTCCCTGCCAAATTTATCTCTTCCAATCTGCTGAACGAAGACCTCCATTAAGCATATTTGAAGCCATTTAAATTCTTCACTATTTCTATAATCCTTTGATTTTTAATTTTAATAGAAACTTTGTTCATGCAAGTTAGTTGCATTGATAAAATGAATTAAATCTGTCTTTTTAGATCTTTGTAAAGGTTCATTAATCTTTCTGCAGTCAATTTTTCATTGAACTTTTCAGCATTAGAACTCCCTTTTTTAATTAATTCTTCTTTTAACTTAGGGATCGATAATACATTATGAATTGCTTTGCCTAACTCCGAAATGTTTGTTGGATTGATATAAAGGGCTCCTTCACCTCCCGCTTCTGGTAAACTACTAATATTCGAGGTAATAACCGCACATTGAGAAGCCTGAGCTTCGATTATGGGAAGTCCGAACCCTTCAAAAATTGAGGGATAAACCATTACTTCTGCCATTTGATATATTCCTTGCAATTCATCAGTGGTGACATTATGGAGAAATATGACTTGTTTTTGGATTCCTGATTCACTAATAAATTGGTTGAGTATATTAATATATTCAGTTGGTTTGCCTAAAATGACAATAGTTACATCCAATTTTTCCATAACTATAGCCTTCAATAGGGCAAGCTGATTTTTCCTCTGTTCAACCGTGCCGACACAAAGGATAAATTTTTGAGGTAATTTATATTTCAATTGAATAAAAGTTTTTCGTTCTTCACTCAACCTATTATAAAAGCGACTGTCGCATGATTGATAGATCACCGCAATTTTTTTGGGATCAATTTTAAAATAATTAATTAAATCACTCTTGGTTTGATTACTAATGGCAATGATCCTTGTTGCTCTTTGGCATGAACTTAGGTAAATATGATGATATAAATGCCTGTCCATTTTTTTGTAGTATTCAGGATATCTTAGGAAAATAAGATCATGGATTGTAACTACAGATGGGATTCCAGTTTTTTCGATTCCATATGGAAGCATGTGGCTGAGTCCATGGAAAATATCTATTGCATTCATATTAAGCAATTTTGTAACCTTGTACAATCTCCAAAATGATTTTAAATAACAATAAAAGGAATTTTTAGGCGTAATAACTTCCGAAGAATAAGGAATTTTGTACAGTTTTGTAACTCTTGGGGCAAAAAGCTTATACTTATTATTAGGATAAAAACGATCTAACAAATTGATAATATTTCGGCTATAATTCCCTAACCCCGTTCTGTTTTCGAAAATACGCTTTGCTTCAAAGCCAATATTCATAGATTATTTGTATAAGATTTAAAATAATAATAACTCCTTAATTTAGTTTTGCTGCCGTAATACTATTCCTCAATTATCTGACTTATTTGAACCATTATTAACTAAAGGATTCAAAAAGGAATGTTATCATTTTCCTTACATTCAATAATGCTTATGGTAACTAATATTGTTAAACTTATAAGGCCAATAACCCAATTATGACATACTATTGAATATGCAATTCCAAATACAATACTCAACATGAGTACCAATCCTAAAACAAGGACTAAAAATTCTTTCATATTAATTTAATCAAAGTACTTGTTAATTCCATTTGTGCAACTGCTAAGCTTTAGATTTATCGTTTTTTCAAGAATAGCATCGTTTTGACTTAAAGAGATTTTTGATCTCTTAAAATGAAATAAATGATACCCAATACCTCCGAACTTAAGATTCTTTCTGTAGATATGATTATTGTAAAACCGGGCAACTAATTCACTGTCTTCTCTACCCCATCCTTTAATATCTTCATTGAAGCCATTTACAGCCAAAAAATCTTTCCGCCAAAAAGCCATATTGCAACCACGTATTCCATTTATGCTGTCGAATAAGATTCGTTTATGATTGAACCAACCTGAAATAATTGGGCAGCATATGCTATTTAGTCTATTTTTGATGCCTTTAGAAAACCAATCAAAATTTGGGAATACATCCTCACCTTCAATTTGACTGGTTAATTCGTTCGACAATAATACTCTTGAACCCTGGACGAAACAACCCAGCTCTTTTGTGCGCAAATGATCCCGAATAAAATGTTTATGAAGAATTAAATCTCCATCTATGGAAATTATATAATCAGCTGAAGATTGAGCAATAGATTTATTTCGAATCTTGGACAGTTGAAATCCTTCGTCCTTTTGCCAACAATGAAATAAAGTGGGAAATATCTTATTTTTGTATGACTTTATTAAACGTAATGTCTCAGCACTGGAACCATCATCTGCTATAATAATTTCATCGGGCATATAAGATTGTCGGATTACACTTTCCAGAGTTAATTTTAGTGCTTTAGGTCTGTTATAGGTGGATACAATTAATGCAACTTTATTCATTTTAGTTTTACATTATGGTGAGCGACAATTAATGCCAGTAAAACTCCACTTTTTTTAAATTTTTTTTTGTAAAGATATAGCATTATAGCACAAGTGCTATAATTATTTTTATTTTTCGATGAAACTTTCTGCTATGGAAAAACATAAGCAGAATAATCGAAAGTTAATATTTGATAATGAGGGAATTAATGCTTTTGCTATTCAGCTGAAAAAAATAAGAGAAAGAGAAGGATTCACTCAAAGTCAACTTGCATTCGAATCAGGGCTGTCACTAAGTCAAATAGCTCGTATAGAAACTGCCCGAATAAATCCAACGCTAAGTACCGTTTTTGTATTGGCGCGCACTTTAAATGTTACGTTGCCTGAATTGTTTAATTTTGAACTTACTACCAAAGTTTAGTTGACATTCATAATTTGTAGGAAGCCACTGAAAACAAGATTCTTCGTCAAAGACATTTGGTGTAAAAGCTTGATATTATAGTGATATTATGACGATTTTTTTATTTAAAGGTTCGGATTCAAAAACCTATTAGAGTCATATCCTAAACTCCTCCCTTCAAAATATAACACTCCTCCTTGTCTCTTTTTCATCTGCCAAAGTGATTTTTATTATCTCATGTTCCATTCACATTGATTGACCTGTGCCACTTCTGTACCAGGGCCGTGACTTGTCCTTACTTTATTCGTATCTCCTGTGGACATTGTGTGGAAATTTCCGCACAATGTCCGCAGGAAGTCCGTACAAAGTATGGATCAGGTATGTCTTTCCCTGGAATAGGTTAATGGGGGAAGCATATTAATTTTAGGATTTTATGGGAAATGGCATAAACAGTTTCCCCGATGATCCTGGTTATGATCAGGTCGGGGAAATGTGAATTTGTTTGGTTTGTTCCCGAATTATTCCGTTATATCCTGCAGGGGTTTTTGGAATATCCGGAATCGCTTGTAAACGAAGCCTCCCAGCCTTTCATTTTCGGCTCTCATTTTTAAATTATCTTCCAGTTCGAGATGGCTGTCGAGGTACTCGATTTTTCTTTTTTGCGCTTCCTGGAGCAAATGCAGTCCCATAACGGCGTTCAATCCAATGTCGCGGTAATCGGAATGTACGGCGCCCAGAAGCAAATCGAGCTGTTTTGATTTCTTTTGGGAATGAAGAATCTGGAAAATTCCAAACGGGAGCACGTATCCTTTACATTTCCTTATTCCTTCGCTGAGGTCCGGTACCCCTAATACAAAGGCGACGACCTCTTTTTTGCCATTTTCTACGACTTTAAGAAAACGCGGGTCTATTATCGGGAGGTATTTTGAAGCAAATTCACCCTTTTCTTTGTCCGACAAGGGCGCAAACCCATAGATATCCTTGAAGGTCTCGTTCACAAGGTCCAGGATNGGTTTGACATAAGGAATGATTTTTCTTTTCGAATTGAATGAAACGACTTTTATATCAGGATTATTCAGCATAATCCTTTCATTGATTTTTTTATAGACCTCGGGAATCGTTTCAGGTACAGGGACTTTATAAACCACCAGATCAACTTTCTTGGTAAAGGACATCCGGTCCATAAAATCAATCATGAACGGGAAATTACAATTGGAGGCTATTACAACCGGTTTGTCAAATCCCTCGATCATGAATCCCTGGGGATCTTTATCGGAAAAACCAACAGGGCCCACCAGTGAAGTCATTCCTTTTGCGGCTGACCACTGCTGGATGGCATCAACAAGAGTTTTGGCTACTTCAAAATCATCATACGTTTCGAGTAAACAAAAACGTCCTTCCCGGACATTATGAGCTTCATTGTAGAGCTGATTGATAATTCCCATTATTCGTCCGACGATTTCCCCGTTTTTTTCCGCCAGCAAAAGGATGGTTTCAGAATGTGAGAATGCTTCATTCTTTTTCGGATTGAAGTACTGCCATTCATCCATATAGATTGGCGGAACCCAGTTTACATGATCTTTATGAATTTTTGCAGGAAGATGAATGAATGTTTTCAATTCTCTTCTTGTCTGAACAGGAATTATTTCAATCTCCATTTCTTAACGAATTACACGAAAATTTGATGAATTCATAGGTCCCGCAACACGGGATTGACTGTTTTAAGGGAACGAAAATAGTTCTAAAAACATTTAATTAATCAGATTGCCTGAATTTTTTTTACGGGTATTAGAAAAAAGGCAGTAGCAAAGGCTCTATTCGAGTTCGTTAAAACGAAATCCTATGCCCCGGATGGTTTCCAGAAATTCTCCACTGGTATGATACGACAATTTTTTGCGGAGATTTTTAACATGTACATCGATGTAATTTGAATTATAGTTCTCTTCGATGATATCCCCCCAGATATGTTCGGCAATCTGGAAACGTGAAACCACTTTATTTTTATTGAGGACAAGAAAGCTAAGGATGTCGTACTCTTTACGGGTAAGATCAATAATCTGCTCGTCAGAGATGACTTCCCGCTTGTCAAGATTAATCTCGAGGTTGTTTATTTTAACAATGTTCTCTTTAATTCCATGTTTACGGCGCATGACAGCCATAATCCTGGATTTGAGTTCCAGCAGCGAGAAAGGTTTAGAGAGATAATCATCAGCTCCCATGTTCAGGCCTTTGATTTTATCTTCAAGAGAAGTTCTGGCGGAAATGATGATGGTGGCAAGATTATTTTTGCCTGCCATTGCTTCTTTTAAAATATTTAAACCATCAAGGTCAGGCAGCCCAAGATCAAGCAGAAGAAGATCATATTCGTTCACAAAGATCATTTCGGAAGCAGATTGCCCTGTATGTGCTTCGCTGCAATTGAAACCTTCTCCTTCCAGGAATTTTTTGATCTCTTTCGACAGGGACCGCTCATCCTCTACAATAAGAATATTCATAGGACTAAAGTATGTTGAATACCTTGATTGAAAATCAATAAATTAATAATTAATCTGTGAAGCGATTTAAAAGTGTAAATTTAGTAAATGAAAGCGCAAAAATTTTACTTTTATTCTTTATTTACGTGGATAAATAAATTGATCCATTGATGCGACTTCAATTCAAACTTGCCTTAATCGAGGCAATATCGAAGATTACTTTGTTTTCTATCTTGCTGATTTTGCTCAGTCAGTATATTGAAGATGTGGCCCTTCAGCACACTGACAGGAACCTGATCAAGATGAAAGATAAAACCATGTCGATTATCAGGGACATCGGCATCCGGTCCTTCCTTAATGAGGAACAGGACCGGTCATATGCAAGTTACAATATATTAAAAGACGAATACGTTACCATTGAATTGGATTCACTCAATAATCCCGGTCAGCTGAAATTTTCCAATGAAAAAAGGGATATTGAAGACAATGAATTTGATTACCGGATTCTGAATTATACCTTTAAAATTGATGATCAGAGCTATTCGCTTGAGGTAGGCCGGAATATCGAGTTGATTTATTCTTTGCGCCGGACTATCGAGAATTATTCGATTCAGGTCCTCCTCCTGGTGCTGGTTATTACAATACTTTCCGATATCGGGATCTTCAAGTATCTTTTGCAGCCCTTGAACAGGAAGATTATCCCGAAACTTAAGACCATCACCAACCCGGAAAAATTTGAGTTTTCGACCGTGGATACCACTACTTCAGATTTCCTCTATCTTAATGAGGCCATCAACGAGATGATGTCAAAAATATTAAGCTCGATAAAGAATCAGAAGAAATTTATTGCAAACGTGGCCCATGAATTGTTTACCCCGATTTCCATCATGCAGAATAAGCTCGAGAATATTCTGTCGTCAGAAGATTTTCCCCAGCACATGATTCCAATCGTTATAGATCAGCAGAACCAGCTCAATCGCTTGAACCAGATCATAAAAGCTTTGTTGCTTATATCAAGAATCGAGAACGATCAGTATATCCGGAAAGATGAGGTCAATATCCATGATCTTGTGAATGAGGTTGTATCGAACATCGAGGATCGGGCGGAGATCCGTGAGATTAAGATAGAAAATCTGATTGACAAAAACGTTACACTCGAGCAGGTGAACAAGTCCCTGCTTTATATTTTGATATTCAATCTTGTGAATAACGCGATAAAATATAACAGGGAAGGAGGTTTCATCAGGATCGAAAGCCGTACGGACAATCTGCACTATCTTTTTATGGTGACCGATAATGGAGTCGGAATTGACCCGGAAAGTATTCAATTTATTTTTGATCGATTCACCAAGATGGATAATAAAGGGACCGAAGGTTTTGGATTGGGACTCTCCATCGTGAGCAGCATTGTAAATTACCATCATGCGAAAATTGAGGTAAAATCAAAGTTGGGGGAAGGTTCCGCTTTTACCGTGTTCTTCCCGTTAAAATTTCTTAAAGCATAAATCAAAAGGATTCTGCTTTTGTGCGTTTCCCTCATAAATTTCTTAACTTGTTCTTTGTGACAGTTTAATGAAAACAATTATGAAAAAATTAGTATTAGCACTTGGATTAGCATTAATTTTTAGTGTGGTTGCTGTCAATGCCCAGCAACATACCGGCATGCAGATGAAAGATACTACTCATATGAAGAGTAAAAAACCGGTTCAAAAGAAAAGCGGTGAAAGCTATCATATGAAAAAGGGGACAACTAAACAGGTTAAGCCAGCTATGCAGAAAATGGAGGATACCTCCAAGATAAAATCAAAGGGTAAACCTGTATATAAGAAGTAATTGTGATTATAAACCTTCTATCATCCTGAGCTGCAGATAACTGCAGCTTTTTTTATTTTAATGCTGAGCTAATGGAAAATTAATTTAAAAAAAATAGAAAATTGGATGTCTCTTCATAATTTCTTCATGATTGAGGTTCTACTTTTACGTTGTTAACAATATTAAAAAGATTAAAAGATGAAAAAATTAGCATTAGTTTTGAGTCTGGCAATGGTTTTAGGCGTATTCGCTGCCAACGCACAGGAAAAGAAAGTTGCTCCTAAAAAAGCTGCAACCGAACAAACAGTTAAAAAACCTGCAGAAAAGAAAGAAGCTGTAAAGAAAGAAGCTGTAAAGAAAGAAGGCGCAAAGAAAGAAGCAAAAGTTACCAAGAAAGCAGCTACCCCAAAAGCAGCAGCTGAAAAGAAAGCAGCTCCTGAAAAGAAATAAATTTACTTTTCTCAGTGAAAAAGGGACCGCAGCCGAACGTTGCGGTCTTTTTTTATTTTATTGATCCGGCCGTTTAAACTCATTAAGCCTGAAGCCAACTCCTCTGATTGTTTCCAAAGGATCATCCGGAAGATGATCAGCCAATTTTCTCCGCAGGTTTTTAATATGGACATCCATTAAATTCGAATTGTATTCTCTCCCTGATGATTCTCCCCAGATTTTTTCGGATAACTGGAAGCGTGAAACAACTTTGTTTTTGTTGATCGCGAGATAAAATAGAATATCATACTCGTTCCGGGTAAGACGGATAAGATTTTTACCATGAGTTACCTTTCGGGAATTCAGATCCATTTCAACTTCCCCAATCTTTAGAATATTCCAGGGTATATTATTCCTCCTTCGGATTAATGCAAGAATTCTTGATTTTAATTCCAACAGAGAGAAGGGTTTGGACATGAAATCATCAGCGCCTGCATTTAGAATTTCAATTCTGTCTTCGGGAGTATTTTTTTCAGAAAGGATAATCACTGCATGATTGCTGCTGAGGGATAGGATCGTTCTTATCAGCTCCTGTCCGTCATAATCGGGAAGTTTAAAATCCAGCAATATCAAATCAAATTTTTGAGATTTAACAAGTTCGAGGGCACTGTTACCATCGGGCGCTTCTTTGCATCGAAATCCTTCTTCCTGTAAAAACCTGTTGATTTTTCGGGCCAGATAATGTTCGCTTTCGATTATTAATATTCTCATTATCAATTAATAAATTTATACGAAGACATTTTTGTGTCGGGGCAACTTCTCGGAATTTATACGTTAAAGTTTACTTAAAGTACACACGCAGAGTTAAAACTTCATGAAAACTTCAACCTCATTCGCGTAAATTAATGGGTGTAGTTAAAGTCAATTGTAAATTAAAAAGAACAATTATGAGAAAACTGATAATAGTGTTGGGTTTAGCAACGACTCTGGGAATATTCCTGACAGATGCCCGGAATAATTTTACCTGTCAGAACAGGTCATTCCCCGGCTCACAGGGTAAATCATCTTATTATAACCAGTCAGCCGATACTACCTGGTACAAGGGTGAACTTGAAAAAAGCACAAAAGCTGGCAAATCGACGACCGTTAAGAAATCATCATCCTATAAAACTGAAAGTGATACTATGTATCACAAGGATATGAATAAAGATAACAGAGATTTACATAAAAAGAGCACTAAAAGCCACGAAGGGATTCTGGAATCAGGCAGTCCTGGTGTGAAAGGCAGTTCGAACTATAAATTACAAAGTGATACTTCGTCAAACAGAAACAAAAAGATCAATCAATCCGGCAAGGATTTGGAAAACATGATGAATAAAGATTATCATGATAACATAGATTACGATGAAGATATAGACCTTAATGAAAATCCAAGGTAATCTGATGTTGTCTTTTTTAAGAAGAGTTTCAAGAGAGAAGAAAAGTTTCAAAAGTTTCAAGGTTCCAGGGTTTCAAAGGGTTTTATGAAACCTTGAAACCTTGAGTCCACTCCGAAAAGTGGCAAGTTGATTTATTTAATTAATAATCAGATATTTAATTGCGTATTATAAATGTTTTATGTAGCTTAGTAGCATAATTATTCAAATAGATAATGTTTAAAAAATCACCTGAATCAGTCCAATTAAACCTCTATGGCTCACCTGAATCATTATTTTCCGGCAAGTCGTTGAAATTATATGAAGACAAAACGGCT
>JGI20225J20221_1001955_pt1 | contig 17581 bp, 15 predicted proteins | sample BioMet4_FD_20221 | JGI IMG/M metagenome (IMG submission 20221) | reverse complement strand
GCCCCCAAATAAGCCTTGCAGGCGAGTGTGCATTCGCATCTACAGCTTTTCACGGTTTGGCCCATTCAAATTAAGTCCTTGGCTCGCTTTCAAGTTTCTGCAATGAATAGAGATTTTATCCTCCTGCACGAGGTTTCACATCATATGTATGTTGCATACTTTCTGCTGTATTGGGAGCCCAGCTTTACAAAGACAAAGGTATTTTACGAGGAAAGGAGCATCATGTCCCGTGCGGCATTGCTAAATGTATACGCTCTGGGCTTTTCATGAGGCTATAGCCAAAAGGGCTGAAGGATAGTATTGTTAGAACCACCCATTGCAATATCCAAAGTCATTGGCATTCAAGAAAGCTGAATGAGTAGCAATACTTTCTGGGAAGAACGGCTGTCCATTCCTGATAATATTTATATATGTATTCTCAACGATCTTTTTTGCGGCATCCTTAAAAGAGGTTCTTACGATTTCTCGTGTGTGGGCAACGATAGTTCGTTTTCTGGCAAAGCGCATACCTATTGCTTCATTGCAAACCAGTTCATTTGAATTGGCAGTAAACATACCCGAGCAGCTACCACATTGTAAGGACAAGCTGATTTTTCAATCTGAGCTTACATCTTCATCGCCTTACGTTTTTCATCGGCCGACTTAATCATTGCATCAATCTCAAATCAAGATGCTGACCATTAAGTTCTCCTGCTTCCATAGGAACCTCCTGAAACAAATATTGTAGGGAATATTAAGTCGCATAGATGCCATCAACATTCCCGCGGAGTAAATCTTATCGCAGTTACTGATGGCAAAACCATAGCATCTGCCTTGTTGAGCATTTTCACCATATATTCTACGGCTGTCAGGCAATAATATCACGTGAAGGCAAAGAATAAAGCAATACCATCATGTTCCATTGGCAATTCCATCGTCAATGGCAATTAGTATTAAATTCAGCCGGCAAAGCAGCCCAAGCTTTTTCAATCTCTGCTTTTACCAGGCTGACCAATTTCATGTTAAATGAACCATGCCCTGGCACAAACTGAGTAAATGAATTAACGATTGCTATAATAGGTTTACCCAATTGTTCTCTCTTCATGCCATTTGCCATCCAAAGAGCTCTCGCTCCTGCCATTCTACGACCTTGCGTACTGAACGAACTACGTAATTGTTTCTCCATTGTTTCTTAAATTAAAAAAGCCTTTCTCATGACTGAGAAAGGCTCTAAATAATATTTTTATAGTACGATTAACTATACACCTTTCTCACGCTCTTGATTGGACCACCACGAGGCGAATAATATGCACTAGAGACAAATTAATTGATGTAATAATATTCATACTGCTTTTTATTTCTTTTTTAAAGACGATGCAAAGGTACGCTCTTTTTTTAAACCGCCAAACAAATTGAATAAAAAAAACGCTTAAATATTTGCAATCGTAAGAAATTAGCTCATAATTATCCTATTTTATAACTTTCAACCACTTTTTAGATTGAAAAGAGAAAGATTAAGATACATATATAATATGAAATAGTAATTTCGATTATATATTACGATTCTGTTGTTATAGCTTCAGGATTAAAAAGAAAAGAGAATACAGCATTTTTAAATATAAGTCATAATTTACAAAAAAGGACTTAATAATCTGAAAATAAATTGCGGCACGCAGGTATCGAATAAATATTTCGTATATTTGCACCTTATTTAAATAATACAGAATTTATTAATAACAAAAGTATAGATGGAAACAGCACCAAACAAACTCATAGTAGTTTCTTACGAACTGTATGTAACTGAAGATGGAGAAAGAGATTTAGTAGAAAAAGCAACCCCAGAACAACCTTTCCAGTTTATCTCTGGTCTAGGCACTACATTAGATGCCTTCGAGAGCCAACTTACAGGTTTAGCTGTAGGCGATAAGTTTGAATTTACTATTTCTAGCACTGAAGCATATGGAGATTACAACGAAGAACATGTAATTGATCTCCCTAAAAATATATTTGAAATTGACGGAAGATTCGACGCAGAACGCATTTTTGCAGGAAACGTTGTTCCTTTAATGGACGCTGACGGAAACAGAATGAATGCTACTGTAGTTGAAGTAGGCAACAGCAATGTAAAGGTTGATATGAACCACCCATTAGCTGGCGAAGATTTAACTTTCGTAGGAGAAGTTCTTGAATCACGTACTGCAACGAATGAAGAAATTCAGGGAATGATCAACGTGATGAGCGGTGAAGGTGGTTGTGGTTGTGGATGCGACAGCTGCGGTGACGATTGCGGATGTGATGAAGAAGGACATGAAGGTAGCTGCGGTAGCGGTTGCGGATGTCACTAATCATATATTATAATAAAAAACAGCACACAGATGTTGCTTATATAGCAAACTTTCTGTGTGCTGTTTTTATTTTATATATTCCTTATCTTACTAATTCTCTTTCGAGAGTTCTTTCAATCTTTTATTCAAAAGTTTGAATTGCTTTTCATCTCCACCACGAACAACACATCTTATAACACCCGACTTATCAATTAATATACTCGTTGGAGTAAAAGAAATCCCAGTTTTACTTATAAAATTAATAGCATCCGGTATTTGGTGAAACAAGGGATGATTCTTAGCTACTATCTTTTCTATTTGATCTGAATTATTAAAAGTCATTGAAAGGAAATTAACGCCAGCATATTTTTTGGTCAGCTCGTTTAGCTGCGGAATCTCTTTTATGCAAGGTTCACAATATACATGCCAGATATTTATCATTGTAACTTTCCCCTTTATATTCTGATCCGTCCAGAGTTTACCCTTGGTATCAGTTAATGTAAATTCAGGGCAAGGCTTATCACAAAGTTTCTCTTGCAGAGCTTTATCATCGGCCTTTTGCTTAGCTTTGGATTCCTTCAGTTCGCCATTCACCTCAGATACTGAAAGATCATTATTCGTCTGAAAACAATATGCAGCAGAAACACTACAAAAAACTATTAGTGCACAAAAAGACTTCTTCATCAAAAAAATTAAATTAACATTTAGTAATCCACATCAGTATCTATTTAGTTGAAGATGAATCACTCCACAAAGGTATAAATTGAGGCAATGGATTGCAAATGTTGCACAGAAAAATAAAGAATATATTCATAAAGACACAGATTTTAGCCAAAACAGGGAAAATTTTGTAGCCATATCAGGGAATAAATATAGGCCAAACTACGGAATATAAACCTGCCAAATGCGGGAGTTGGATAAATGCTAACCGGCAATTCGATGCTAAATATCAGACTTATGTAAACTACACTACATTTAAAACTAATAGTGCATTACGCAGAATCATCTACACCATCTACCACTAAAACGTCTAAAACTACTTTGCAAAAGGGCTTTCAGGTGGTAGCAGATAAAAATATATAACTAATCATCTGCTACTAAATCCTGATCATCTGCTACAGAATAGTACTCTCCACAGCATCATGATAGATGTTGTCGCAAATCCTCCGGTGAGAAATATCCAGCTTCTTAAGATTGTGCACGAAAAAAATAGCTTAAACTCCTCCTGCAAGCCTTACCAATCGTTGTATTTTTTACCTTCGCGTAGCTTATACATAATAAGATTCGCCTTATAAACTAATCCATTTTGCAAAAAGATATAAGTAAGCCCTCAAATGAAGACCCATGGGTTCTCGGATGCAGACTGGTGGGCCCTCATTCAAGGGCTTATGGGTTCATGGCTGCGGGCTTACTAAATTAAAATGGGGAAAATAGATAACTTATTAACTAAGAGGCAATAACAGTAATGTATAATTTAAAAGAGGAAACTAACTCTAAAAGGGTAAAAATGCTGTATATTTAAAATGTGGTAACTAAAAATAATCATTATAACAGAAAGAGAAAAGACCTTTTTACTTTTATCTTTCAAAGATAAAACAGACTCTAAAATAAAAAATAATTTTAGTTCGATTTTTTTATTCCATTTTATTAATATTACTTTGTTGCTCAATATAGAAAAAAAACAACCAAAAACAGAAGAATTAAGACCTCATCAAAGCCATAAAAAGCCTGTAAGACTAAGAGAAAGGCAAATAATAGCGAATAATATTTCATAAAAGTGATATAAGATGAAAAAAAATCGAATTAGTTCTTTGAGCTTTCTTTCGCGGTTCTTCTTTTTAATGTTAACTCCTGTATTTTTTCAGTACTTTGCCCTCGGATTCATTTGGCATTCCATTTACTGGGGAGCGGTGACATTGGTTATGATTATATGGGTAACATTCCTGCTGCTGACACCTATATTCGGGCGCATTGGGTGCGGATGGTTTTGCTTTATGGGAACAGCATACGACTGCGTTCGCCATACAAGAAAGCCAAAAGCAGAATACCGTAAGACAATAACATGGCTTCGTGTGCTTATGCTGACTATATTCTTCACCTCTGCTTTTGCATTCTTTTACCTGAATATACAGCGGGGAATAATTAACGGATTCCATTTCAATACATTCAGATTAGAAGCTAGTTTTAACAGACATTACTGTTTGGTATGGTGCGTGGATGTTGGAATGGCAAGTCTGACAGCACTTTTTACAAACAAGCGATGGGGATGCCGTAATATATGTATATTCGGATTACCAGCCTCATATCTCGCAAAATATTCAAGGCTTGTACCTGTTGTTGATACAGAGAAATGTGTTAACTGCGGATTGTGCGAGGCTGATTGCAGAACGGGGGTGCACCTCCTGAAGTATATCAATGAAAACAAAGGGCTCATTGCAGACTCTGAGTGCGTGATGTGCGGAAGCTGCTCTGTTGCTTGTAAGAAAGATGCAATAAAGTACCAGTTTGTATGGAACAGAAAAGAATTTCTGAACAAAAATAGTTAAAAGAGATTAGTCCTTACAGCCACAAACTAGTGGTAGATGGCAGATTTTAGTGGCAGATGATTTGTATATAATGTTTATCTTCCACCAGATTAATCTATTAGATTACAACACATTAAACCTTATTTAGTGGAAGGTGGCAGATAGAATTTTGTTTTTTCGTTAGAGTTTGACTAATGATATAAAAGGATGGCTAGTTAAAAGTAAACCAAGGCGTCAGCTAACAAAACATTTGATGCCATATAAATTTCCAGTGCAACTTAAATATTGGACCGGAAATTAATTGATTCAACCAAGGTATTATTACAGAACCACTTATAATTTATCTAAATTGTATTTTAAAATAGCATCTTGATTAGACACATAGCTTAATCTTAGCGGACCACCTCCGTGATACTCCCCTTTTGGGGATGTTAATTCCCAATAACGCAGGTCGGTTGGATCTTGATATAATATATCCCATCCTCCATTTGTTGTAGCTTTCTTTATCAAATGGTTATTAGTAAGATAGTGAATCCTCATTGATGCTTTCCAAGCCTCTTCTTTTGATCCAAGAATATCCAGATCACTTTCGATAATAGTTTCATTTGGTTTGATTTCCATTTTAATCAAAATATTTAAAATATAACGCGAAATATTCTTGCACCAAATTAAGGATATGTCACCGTCCAATTCATCTTTTCCAATTCTTCTTTAGTGAATTGATAACGCTTCATTACCTTATTGTATTTACAAATACTATCCCAAGGGGTACTAGTATAAACATTTTCATCAATAATAAAATACTGTACGAAAGGAATTGCATTAAAATCAATTTCCCAAGAAGAATTTAAAGACTTGAAATCATGAGAAGATTTATTTGCAATAAGCAATGGAGGAATAACTTTACTATCTAGTATTGTATCCGACAATTCTATTTGTATTTGCCATCTTTCCTGAACTCTAATGTCATTAGTTGAATTATTTACAAAAGTAATATACTTGTGTCCTTCATCATCACCGCTACATTTTGATGATGAAATAAAAATAGACATTAATAGTATTCCTATAAACCATAGTTTCTTTTTCATAATTTTAATCCTCCAAATCACTGATCTTTAGTTTTTTAAACTTATTACTACCTTGATTCAATTTTATCAGATTCAAAAANGATTCACGATTAATGATATCATTTTGCAGTTTTTCAATAAANTGTTCNCGAGTTCCATATCTGAATTTAAAAATATTAGGACCCCAATCCGAACTCACATTTATTATTTCTTTCAACGTTTCATTTACCAAGTTTAAGTCTCCAATATATAAAGCAAAATAAAATTTTGTTATATATGCATACATCTTTTCTGGAAGACTGTATGAAGTTGAAAATAAACTATTGAATACTTGCAATAAATCCTTAATTAGAACAATCTTATCAAAAGATGTTTTTATTTTATTCTTTGTACATTCAATCGCTTCTGCATTTTTAGAATCATAGTCTGAAAAAGGAATATTAAATTGGAGGGCACTGAAAAAGTGCCTTTAAGCTCCTTTTTTTTAAGTATTAAAATCTGCATATATCCTACAATTATTTTGGATATGTGCAGATTTTTCTATAACTTCATGGCATAATAGAAGTAATTATGCTACCCCAACAAGAGACTATCCCGCTCAGCAGTTATTCAGATTTGTATAATCTGATTATTCCCGAAAACAACCTTCTTCGGAGAATTAACGACCTCATAGATTTTAGTTTTATTCATAAAGAACTTGTAGATAAGTATAGCCATGACAATGGTCGTACTGCGGAAAGCCCTATTCGCATGTTCAAGTATCTGCTTTTGAAGACTATCTATGACATTTCTGATGTTGACGTTGTGGAACGTTCCAGATACGATATGTCATTTAAGTATTTTTTAGGGATGGTCCCTGAAGACGATGTTATTAATCCTAGTTCTTTATGCAAGTTCCGTAAACTACGTCTGAAGGATATGGCTCTACTAGATTTGCTTGTGGGCAAGACTGTTTCTATTGCCATTGAAAAGGGGATCATACAATCAAAGACTATTATTGTAGATGCCACTCACTCAGCTTCTCGTTCCAACCCTTATAAACCGATAGAGATACTTAAAATGCGTTCCAGACAGTTGCGCAAGGTTCTCTATGAAGTAGATGACAGTCTGAAAGGTACTCTTCCGGATAAAAATGAAGATGACGATTTAAAACATGAGCTGGAATATACAGTTCAACTTATTGACCGGATTGAAAAAGAAGAGATTCTGATCAATATACCTAAAATAAAGGAACGTCTCAACATGTTAAAAGAGACTGAAGAAGACATAGAGGACCATTATACGACTTCAAAAGACGAGGATGCGCGTATCGGTCACAAGACGGAAGATAGTTCCTTCTTCGGATATAAGACGCACATTGCGATGAGTGATGAACGCATTATTACAGCTGCGGTTGTAACTTCTGGAGAGAAGGGGGATGGGGCGCAGTTGGTGAATCTAGTGGAACAAAGCCGTAAAAATGGTATGGCAGTTGATACGGTAATTGGTGATACCGCCTATTCTGGTAAAGACAACTTAAAGCGCTCTAAAGAAAAGAATACAGGATTTGAACTGATATCTAAATTGAATCCTTCCCTAAACGGGCTCAGAAAGGATGAAGACAAGTTTGATTTTAACAAGGATGCCGGAATGTTTGTCTGCCCAGCAGGACATATGGCAGTCCGTAAAGCGGTTCAAGGCAAAAAGAATGGAGCATGGAATCAAACCACAACCTATTATTTTGATGTAGAGAAATGCAGGGTGTGCTCAAGGCGGAAAGGATGTTATAAAGATGGAGCAAAGTCAAAAACTTATTCACTTTCGATAAAAACAGACGAGCAGAAAGAACAACTTGATTTTCAACAGACTGAAGAATTTAAAAAGAAAGCAAGAGAACGCTACAAAATAGAAGCCAAAAACTCAGAACTTAAACATTCCTATGGATATGACAGGGCATTATCATATGGATTGTCATGCATGGAAATGCAGGGGGCTATGACAATCTTTGCTGCTAATATAAAAAGAATACTCAAATTAATGTAAGAAAGTTCTTTTCCATGTTATTGGAAGATATATAACCAGACTGCAAGCCAAATTAACCTGTGTAGCCCATAAATATTACTTTAAAAAAGAAGAGAACTCAAAATCTATTTTAGTAGATTTTGAGCTCCCTTTTAGATAAATGGATTTTCAAAATTTCAGAAGGGGCAACTTTTTCAGTGCCCTCTTAAATTGCCACCCCTTTTTATCCTTTATTTCTTGCATAAATATAGGGCCAAGCATACACTCTTCCTCATTGTTATCCCACAGAGAATAACCAACAAAATATGGTCTATACTCCTTACCTTGGTAAGGTAAGGTAAACAACTCAATCCCAAGAACAAAAGGTCCTACAACTTTAAATAGTTTGTTAGCCTTGTAAGGCGAAAGTTCGGGATAAGCTTCTAGCCAATCTTGTGAAACTTTCTTCTTGATACTTATTGGTATGCTCATAAAATTATTATTAAAGGTGCAACTTTAGTTGAAGTGTTATTAATTGGGAAAGTAATAATTGTTGCCAATATACAGTTTTTCTTTTGTCCCTGCAACTTCTTCATCCAATTACTATTATCCCACCAAATAATAACAACGTAATTCACTTGTGCTATTCTTTTTTAATACCATCTTAATCCTAGAACCATCGTCATTGTAAACAAACGAACTATCTTAAACCCTTTCAATATAATCATGCATGGCGCGTTATAAAAAAGGATGGTTAACTACAAGTAAGCCAACCACCCTTTAATCTGAAAAACCTAACCAAACAGACCTGTTCTACTGAATCAATTATTTTATTATATTATTAACAGTCAATTTTATTTTTCCTTGATAAGGATTATCTTTCACCAACCATTTACTTCCTTCGTTTGTGAGTATTACTTGTTTAAGTACATTATCGGCAGGGATACATAGTAAGCCTTTAGCTTGCTTAACGTCTGATGAATAAACTGATAGTTCAAGCTTTGTCCAGTCCATCTTATCAGTTGACTGCGCAAGAGCAATATGAGGAATTACCGAACCATCACGAACAAGAATTACAGCAGGGATATGTCCGACTGAGATTTTATTCCATCCACTCTGGTAAATCTTCCCCGATTGATAATCTATCCACTTACCCGCAGGAAGATAAACATTCCTTTGAGAACCGTTTTCCATCAACGGAGCTACCATTATATCATTCCCAAACATATATTGATCTTCTACCAACCATGCTCCCGGATCATCCGGAAATTCTACAAACAATGCACGTACCATTGGCAAGCCTTTCTCCGTACAATTCTTTGCCTGAGCATAAACATAAGGCATTAGTTTATACTTCATCTCGGCCGATTCACGGAAAGCTTTCAGAAAAGATTCGTTATATAACCAAGGTTCTTTGGGAGGTGCACCATGAGCACGACTATGCGAAGTAAGGAATCCAAAAGGCAACCAACGGCGATAGAGTTCTTCCGGCGATTTTTGTACAAAGCCTCCTATATCATGACTCCAGAAAGAGAATCCGCTTAGTCCCAAAGAAAGGCCACCACGAAGGGTTCCCTGCATACCAATATCTGTATTTGCAGCATCACCTCCCCAATGAATAGGATAACGTTGAGAACCTGCCCATGCACTACGTGCCCAGATTATATGTTCATTGTTTACTTTAGCGGTAACATCGGCCACAGCCTTATTATATCTGAGGGGATACAGATTATGTTCATAAAGTCCTCCTTTGCCCGATGCATAAAAACCATTTAACGGTGCCGCTTCTCCAAAATCCACTTTAATTGCACCAACACCTATCTTCAGTAATCCTGCCAACTTATCTTGATACCAGGCAACTGTCTGCGGGTTGGAGAAGTCGAGCACCGCATCTTCATACGGCATTCCGCCATTAGCATTCTTTACATTCATTCCTTTATCAACAATTTCAGTGAAATATTTATTTTTAGGCGTGAAGTATGTCAGCTGCCAAAGTGATATATGAAACCCATCCTCCCTGAGATCTTTAATCATTTTCTCGGGATTACTGAAGCGACTGGGAGCAAACTGATAATCGCATTGCCAATCGGTTTCAAACCATCCCGTATCGAAATGGATTACATCAGCAGGAATTTTATATTTCCTCAGATTCTTTGCAACATCATACCCTTCTGCTTCATTGAAATAAGTAATGCGGCTCATCCATGTTCCAAAGCTCCATAGTGGAGGCATCGGCGATTTTCCCGTAAGATTCGTATATTCGTCAAGAATATCTTTTGGTTCACCAAAGAACACAAATAAATCTAAAGCCTCATCGGCCATAAACAATTTATTTATACCAGTATAAGTAGCACCGAAATCACAGGTTACCGGAGCGGAAGTATTCATAAACATTCCGTAGCCACGGTTACTCATAAAGAAAGGTATCGGTTTGTACATCTGATCTGTTTCCGGACCTTGAGGATCTGTTACAAAAAGATTTACCTTCTGCCCTACTTTATTCAGGGAGGTAAACGATTCGCCACAGCCCACAATCTTTTCTCCGGGAGAAAGTGTAAACACAGGATTTATGCTACGTGAGTTATCACTGCCTCGTTTAATAAAATTAAAAGGAAGATTTTTCACCTGAGTAGAATCATTGTCTTTCCAGCGCCAGGTGTCTGTTAATTGCCTGCCGGCTGCATCTTTTAGAATTATTCGCCACGGATTTTCTTCAATTAATATAGAACCATAAATGCTTTTATAAAGATGTCCTCCTTTTACGGCCGAATACTTCCAGCTATTATCTTTTCCGGGAGTTTTCACCAGCATTACAGACTCTGCTTCTTTCTGCTCAACCGGAGTTGTAAGCATGCGTATACGCAATGTGCGTGGAGTTACAAATTCAATTGAAAACTTTAACTGCGGATTATTATTGTAAGCTGTTTCAGGAAAATCGAGCATTTGAAGATTTTGCGGTAAGACAGTATTTGTGTTAAATGCCTGACGTGTATACAACGTGTTTCGTTTCCACTCAATTTTTCCCGTTGCCGATACCGGATCAAAGTTTGAAAGCTTATCTGCAAAAAAGAATATGTTTGTAAAATCGCCGAAATCTGTACTTACATCCTTCGCCTGATTCATCAGATAAGGGGAACCACCATTGATATGAAGCTGGGCAACCGAAACTGGTGTAGATAAAAGCATAAAAAACAGGGCTACCACCCCAACTGATACGTATTTTTTCATTGTTACTATTTTAAGTTAATCAAAGAGAAACAAAAGTATGGGATATTATTTTAAGACTTATATATATAATGTTTTGAAAAAGGGGACAATTTGTTTCATATTTATAGAATTAGTCGGCAAAACCAGGAATATATAAGTTACAAGTGCTCTAATGGTTTTATATTGTTAATAGTAATGCTGTTATATTATTGATTTTCAAGTAATATTCATATTTCGGACTTCTTAAAGAGAAAAGAACAACTGAAAGCATCTATTATCTAATCAGATACAAACTGAATTATAAAAGAATAAGAAAGAGAAAAAATAATGCAATTTATGGTAAAACCTTTCGCATTAATAGGTGTTTTTATAGTAATATTAAAGAAATATTAATTATATTTGCCATAACAAACTAAATGTATTAAGCTATGTTCAACTCATTCGGCAATATTTTCAGATTAAGCAGCTTCGGCGAATCTCATGGTAAAGGAATTGGCGGAGTTATTGACGGCTTTCCGTCAGGAATTAAAATTGATCTGGACTTTGTTCAAAAAGAACTAGACAGACGTAGACCCGGACAATCAAAGATTACAACCGACCGTGACGAATCAGATAAAGTTGAGTTTCTATCGGGTATCTTTCAAGGAAAATCCACAGGGAGTCCTATCGGCTTTATTGTTTGGAATAAAAACCAGCAATCCAAAGATTACGAAAACATAAAAAACATATTTCGTCCGTCACATGCTGACTATACTTATCAGCTAAAATACGGAATTCGCGACTATCGTGGCGGCGGCCGTTCTTCTGCCCGTGAAACAATATCCCGTGTGGTGGCTGGTGCATTAGCCAAGATGGCTTTACATCAGATTGGAATAAACATTACTGCTTACACATCACAAGTAGGACATATTCGTCTGGATGAAGATTATAGCAAGTATGATTTTTCAAAAATAGAAGATACACCAGCCCGTTGTCCAGATCTGGAAAAAGCAAAAGAGATGGTTGACTATATTGCTAAAATTAAAGAAGAGGGGGATACCATAGGCGGAGTAGTAACTTGCGTAATAACAGGGTGTCCTATTGGTCTTGGACAACCGGTTTTCGGAAAGTTACATGCAGCACTTGGGAATGCAATGATGAGCATTAATGCAGCAAAAGCATTTGAATATGGTGACGGTTTTAAAGGATTGAAGCAAAAAGGGTCTGAACAAAACGACGTATTCTATAACCACGACGGTGTAATTGAAACCAGAACAAATCATTCCGGTGGTGTTCAGGGAGGAATAAGCAATGGTGAAGATATCTATTTCCGGGTTGCTTTCAAACCGGTTGCTACTATTCTTATGGAACAGCACACGGTGAACATTAATGGAGTTGACACTACAATGAAAGCAAAAGGAAGACACGATCCATGCGTTCTACCTAGAGCAGTTCCTATTGTAGAAGCAATGGCAGCCATGACAATCCTTGACTATTACCTGATTGATAAAACGACTCAATTATAATCTATAGAAAGGTATAGCTTAATAATGAAACATATACAATCTTACATCACCCTACACGAAACAAGGATGATGAATGAGCTTTTCAGCTTAATACGAATTTCTTCTGTCAGCGCTTTGCCGGAACATAAAGATGATATGCTGGCATGTGCACAAAGATGGAAAGAGCTATTACTGGAAGCGGGAGCTGACAGAGCACAAGTGATGGCTTCTTCCGGTAATCCAATTGTTTACGGAGAAAAGATTGTGAGCCCTGACGTTAAAACGGTATTAGTTTATGCTCATTATGATGTTATGCCTGCAGAACCTCTGGAACTGTGGACTAGCGATCCATTTGAGCCTGAAATACGTGACGGCAAAATCTGGGCAAGAGGTGCAGATGATGATAAAGGGCAAGCTTTTATACAAGTAAAAGCATTTGAATATTTATTAAGTCATCAGCTTCTGAAGAATAATGTGAAATTTATCTTTGAAGGAGAAGAAGAGATTGGCTCTCCAAGTTTGGAACAATTTTGCAAAGATCACAAAGAATTATTGAAAGCCGATGTAATTCTGGTATCAGACACAAGTATGTTGGGAGCCGATCTTCCATCGCTAACTACCGGCCTGAGAGGACTTGCTTACTGGGAGATAGAGGTAACCGGTCCAAACCGCGACCTTCACTCAGGACACTTTGGCGGTGCCGTTGCTAATCCAATCAATGTTCTTTGCGGCATATTGAGCAAGATTATAGACGAGAACGGAAGAATCACTATTCCTCATTTCTATGACGATGTGGAAGCCGTACCCGATGCTGAAAGAACCATGATTGCACAGATACCTTTCGATGAAGAAAAATACAAGAAGTCCATTGGAGTAGAGCAGTTGGCCGGAGAAGCCGGCTATTCCACCCTGGAACGCAACAGCTGTCGTCCGTCATTCGATGTATGCGGTATCTGGGGCGGATATACCGGTGAAGGATCAAAAACAGTTCTGCCATCAAAAGCCTATGCAAAAGTATCTTGCAGACTGGTTCCTCATCAGGATCATCATACAATCAGTGAGTTATTTAAGAATTATATAGAGCAAACTGCTCCGGAAACAGTAAAAGTTAAAGTTACTCCGATGCATGGTGGTCAGGGTTATGTATGCCCTATCTCCCACCCCGCATATCGTGCAGCCGAGAAAGGTTTTGAATTAGCATTTGGTAAGAAACCGCTTGCCGTTCGTCGCGGAGGAAGCATCCCTATCATCTCTACTTTTGAAGAAGTTCTGGGTATCAAAACTATATTAATGGGTTTTGGAGTTGAAGACAATGCGATACATTCTCCAAATGAAAGTTTCTCTCTGGATATATTCCGCAAGGGAATTGAAGCTGTTGCCGAGTTCCACATGGAATATTCAAAATAGAGCCTCTTGTTTATGAAATAAGAGATATATACATTATCAAGTTGTGTTCAGTCAATGAGCACTCACTGTTTCTTCTAACATCTAACAATCTTAAAGTTCTGTACAGAAGATTTAATTCTTTTGTACAGAACAATTAGATCTTCTGTACAAAAGAATGCAATCTTCTGTACAAGAATTCTCAATTCATTCACCAAATAATTAAGATTGCCTGCCTTATACCTCCCAACAATCAATCATTTAGATGGGATTTCATTACGTTATCTGAGAAATGTTTCGTACTTTTGCCACAAATTTGAGTTAATACGTAGTAAAATGAACCTATTAGAACTAAGCGAACAGGAAATAATCAGACGAAACAGTCTGAATGAACTGCGTGCTATGGGCATTGAACCATACCCTGCAGCCGAGTACGTAACCAATGCATTCTCAACCGATATAAAACAGGAATTCGTAGATGACGAAAACGCTGAACCACGAAAAGTATCTGTGGCCGGTCGTATAATGAGCCGTCGTGTAATGGGAAAAGCTTCCTTTATTGAGTTACAAGATTCCAAAGGAAGAATCCAGGTTTATATCACCCGTGATGACATTTGTCCGGGAGAGGATAAAGAATTGTACACCACTGTTTTTAAACGCTTGCTCGATTTAGGTGACTTCATCGGTATTGAAGGATTTGTTTTCAGAACTCAAATGGGCGAAGTAAGTATTCACGCTCAGAAACTTACAGTTCTTTCCAAGTCAATTAAGCCACTTCCAATCGTAAAATACAAAGATGGTGTAGCTTATGATGCTTTTGAAGATCCTGAACTTCGCTATCGNCAACGCTATGTTGACCTTGTTGTTAACGAAGGCGTAAAAGACATATTTATCAAGCGTAATAAAGTATATTCATCTATGCGTGAATACTTTAACGCNAAAGACTATATGGAAGTAGAAACTCCTATTCTGCAATCCATTCCAGGAGGTGCTTCTGCACGTCCGTTCATTACNCACCACAATGCACTCGATATACCTTTATATCTTCGTATCGCTGACGAACTTTATTTGAAACGTCTTATCGTAGGAGGTTTCGAAGGAGTTTACGAGTTCTCAAAGAACTTCCGTAACGAAGGTATGGACCGCACCCACAATCCTGAGTTTACCTGTATGGAAATATACGTTTCTTACAAGGATTATAACTGGATGATGGATTTCACTGAAAAGATGCTTGATAAGATCTGTTTCGATGTAAACGGTACTCATGAAGTGAAAGTTGGTGATAACATAATTAGTTTCAAAGCTCCATTCAAGCGTATTACCATGATAGACTCTATTAAAGAGTTTACAGGTATTGATATTAACGGCATGGGCGAAGACGAACTTCGTGAAGTATGTGCTAAGATTGGTGTGGAAGTAGATGAAACAATGGGTAAAGGAAAGCTCATCGATGAAATATTCGGCGAAAAATGTGAAGGCAACTATATTCAGCCTACATTCATCACTGATTATCCTATTGAGATGTCACCTCTTTGCAAGCGCCACCGTAACAATCCTGAACTTACAGAACGTTTTGAATTGATGGTTAACGGTAAAGAGTTGTGTAACGCATACTCTGAGCTTAACGATCCAATTGATCAGCTTGAGCGTTTCCAGGATCAGCTTAAACTAAGCGAAAAGGGAGATGACGAAGCAATGTTTATTGATAACGACTTTGTACGCTCTTTGGAATATGGTATGCCTCCTACTTCTGGTATGGGTATAGGTATGGACCGTTTGGTTATGTTGATGACCGGACAAACCACTATTCAGGAAGTTTTGTTCTTCCCTCAGATGCGTCCTGAAAAAACAATTAAGAAAGATCCCGCTACTAAATATATGGAATTAGGTGTGCCAGAAGATTGGGTACCTGTAATTCAGAAAGCCGGATACAATCTGGTAGAAGATATGAAAGGCGTAAACCCTCAGAAATTCCAAATGGATATCTGTGGTATTAATAAGAAATATAAGCTGGAATTGAGCAATCCTTCTGTCAACACTGTTACAGAATGGATTAATAAGCTATCATAAGGAATCATGAAATTACCTGGAAAAATAGCAATCATGGGCGGAGGAAGCTGGGCTACAGCTATTGCAAAAATAGTTTTAGCTCAGGATGACAGCATAAACTGGTATATGCGTCGCGACGACCGTATTGCAGATTTTAAACGTTTAGGTCATAATCCGGCATATCTTACCGGAGTAAAATTTGATGTTAAACGGATAAATTTCAGTTCCAACATTAATGATATCGTAAAAGATTCTGATACATTAATTTTTGTAACTCCTTCTCCTTATCTTAAAGTTCATCTGAAAAAGTTGAAAACTAAGCTAAAGGATAAATTCATCATAACAGCCATCAAGGGGATTGTACCGGATGAAAATCTGATTGTATCTGAATATTTGGCTCAAGAATACGGAGTGCCCGAAGAGAACATTGCAGCTCTTGGAGGTCCGTGTCATGCTGAAGAAGTTGCATTGGAACGTCTTTCTTATTTAACTATAGCTTGTCCGGATAAAGATAAAGCACGTATTCTTGCCCGTAAGCTGGCCAGCCAGTATATAAAAACATCTGTAAGTGATGACGTGGCAGGTATTGAATATGGCTCTGTACTTAAAAATGTATATGCCATTGCAGCAGGTATTTGTAGCGGACTGAAGTATGGCGACAACTTTCAGGCGGTGCTCATATCAAATGCAGTTCAGGAAATGAATCGCTTCCTTAACACGGTATATCCTATAAACAGAAGTATTGACGACTCTGCTTATCTGGGAGACCTTCTCGTTACTGCATATTCAAACTTTAGCCGTAACCGCACATTCGGAACAATGATTGGTAGAGGTTATTCTGTGAAAAGTGCACAGATAGAGATGGAGATGATTGCCGAAGGATATTATGGCACAAAATGCATAAAAGAGATAAATAAACATTATCACGTAAATATGCCTATTCTTGATGCTGTTTATAATATTCTATACGAAAGAATCTCTCCTGCTATAGAAATAAAATTATTAACTGATTCATTCAGATAACACACTTACAAATCATGAAAAATATTAGTTTAAACATCGAAAAGACTTTAGGATTTATTTCTAAAGATGCTGTATATGCCTATGAAGCTCAGGCTAAGGCTTGCAGCGAAGCATTACACAACGGTACAGGTAAAGGTAATGATTTTCTGGGTTGGTTAAACCTTCCATCATCTACCAGCAAAGAATTTATTGCCGACATTAAGGCTACAGCACAAATCCTTCGTGACAATTGCGAAGTGGTTGTTATGGCCGGTATTGGTGGTAGTTATCTTGGCTCGCGTGCTGTAATCGAAGCTTTATCAGATAGCTTTGAATTACTTAAAGAAAAGAAAGATAGCCCTGTTATTATCTATGCAGGACATAATATCAGTGAAGATTACCTTTCTGAACTTACTGATTATTTAAAAGGTAAGAAGTTTGGAGTAATCAACATATCTAAATCAGGAACAACAACTGAAACAGCTTTGGCTTTCCGTTTATTGAAAAAACAATGCGAAGACCAGAGAGGTAAAGAAACAGCTCAGAAATGTATCGTTGCAATTACCGATGCAAAAAAAGGT
>JGI20225J20221_1003363_pt1 | contig 17609 bp, 17 predicted proteins | sample BioMet4_FD_20221 | JGI IMG/M metagenome (IMG submission 20221) | reverse complement strand
AATATATACAAAGGCTGTGGTGTGTTGAATGAATTTCTGTCAACTTGTTCATTGTATGCTTGTTAATTAGCTTTATGACTTTTTTCTGGTGAGCTGGTGTAATCCCCGAATATGTTCTGATAGTGGGCATAATAGTAAGGCGCTCATAGCGACACACATCTGTTATTTCGCGCTATGACAATACCAACAAGACATGGTCATTATTTCACAGTCAGAAGAGGACGTCTGTCTCCTCCGTCTGGCTTTCCCTGTAGTGGATAGTTAAATGCTACTTTTCTATTTCAGTATCAAATACGAGTTGAATTTATCGATAGCATAAAATATTTCTGTAACTTTGTCCTTGGTAATTATATTGAATTGGTTCTGTAAGTTGTTGATTATTAACGGTGAAAACATGAAATATCTTTGTGGTTACCAACTTCTTATGCCTTTCCTTTTGCTTCTCTGATCCCGAACAGAAGTGCCCTTTTCGTTTCAATAGGCGAAATTACCCGGAGGTCTTGTTTGATACCTACTGAAAAGGATAGTTGAATATAAACTGGTGATAACTAATGCACTAAATAGATAAGTGCACTCTAAACGCCTATATTTATAAAGAGTTTAGACAAAATGCCACGATATGATAAAATTGTATTTGTTTGAGAAGCTAATCTGAATTACTTTTGTCATAAAATTATGGAATAGTCTATTTAATTTATTAATTGAAATCTAACAAAAAAAACAGATGAAGAACCGATGTTCGCTATTCTTATTATTATTGGCACTGATGCCTTTTACGTGCAATGCCGCTGATAAAAAAAAGCAAAACATAACACTCCAAACGAGCATTTTAAAGCAAAACTTGGAGAAAGTAGCGCTAAGAGGGTATATGTTCGGTCATCAGGATGATACGAATTATGGTTCAAATTGGAGCTATATTGATGGACGTTCTGATGTTAAAGATGTTTGTGGAGATTATCCTGCTATAATCGGTTTCGATTTAGGGCATTTGGAACTTAACGCTAGTGAGAATTTAGACGGTGTACCTTTTGATAAGATACGTACGGAAGCAGTGAGGCAATACCTTAGAGGTGGTGCTGTTACATTATCGTGGCATCTCAATAATCCGTTGACTGGAAAAGATGCGTGGGATGTGAGCGATTCTACGGTAGTGAAATCTATTCTTCCCGGTGGCAATAAATATTATCTATTCCAAGGTTGGCTCAGAAAAGTTGCAGCATTTATTAATAGTATTAAAACACCCGATGGTGTGAAAGTACCGATTATTTTTCGGCCTTGGCATGAAAATACGGGTAGTTGGTTTTGGTGGGGAGAAAAACTTTGCACTGTTTCAGAATATAGAGCATTGTGGATGATGACAGTTAAGGCTCTTAGAACATATGGAGTTGATAATGTCCTTTATGCTTTCTCTCCCGGTGGTGGAATAAATGAGGAGCAATATATGGAACGTTATCCAGGGGATGAATTGATAGATATCCTGGGTGTCGATATTTATCAATATAGTACCAATGACGTTTATATCAAAGATGTCAAAGTTGCATTTGATTTTATTTCAATGCAAGCCAAAAAGCGTCATAAAATTGTAGCATTTACCGAAACCGGTTATCAAGGTATTCCTTATAGTGAATGGTGGACTAAAGTCTTGATTCCTGCTATAGATAAGTATCCNATTAGTTATGTGTTGGTNTGGAGAAATGCATGGGATAAAAAAGATCATTATTTTGCTCCTTTTGCAGGAGAGAAATCCGCAAGTGATTTTATGAAGTTTTATCAAAGCCCCAAAAGCTTTTTTGCAAGAGACTTGAAATTATACAAAAATAATAAATAAAATATGAGGTTATGACGGAGCAATTTAAAGAGAAACTTTCCAAGATAGAGCACGATTACGAGGCATTGATAACACGCATAAATACTCCCGAAGTCAGCGGTAATGGTCTCTTTACCAGATATAAATACCCTATTCTAACAGCTGCGCATACTCCTATTGCTTGGCGGTATGATTTGGATGAGAAGAGCAACCCGTTTTTAATGGAACGTATTGGTATGAATGCCACAATGAATTCTGGGGCTATCAAATGGAACGGAAGGTACTTGCTGGTAGTACGTGTTGAAGGGGCCGATCGTAAGTCTTTTTTTGCTGTGGCCGAAAGTCCTAACGGGGTAGATCATTTTCGGTTTTGGGATCGTCCTATCACTATGCCTGATGATATTATTCCTGCTACCAATATCTATGATATGCGAATTACCGCTCATGAGGATGGTTGGATATACGGTATCTTTTGTGCTGAACGCCATGATGATAGTATGCCAGATGATTTGTCGGCTGCAACAGCTACAGCAGCTATCGCTCGTACTAAGGATTTCATTAATTGGCAACGTCTGCCTGATTTGGAATCGAAAAGTCAGCAACGCAATGTTGTGTTGCATCCTGAGTTTGTTGATGGAAAATATGCTCTTTATACGCGTCCACAAGATGGATTTATTGATGCTGGTAATGGTGGTGGAATAGGGTGGGCGCTTGTCGATGATATTACTTGTGCCGAAATTAAAGAAGAGAAAATTATCGACTTCCGTTATTACCATACTATCAAAGAGGTAAAGAATGGAGAAGGCCCTCATCCTATCAAAACTCCTAAAGGTTGGTTGCATTTGGCACACGGTGTCAGAGGGTGTGCAGCCGGCTTGCGATACGTACTTTATATGTATATGACGGCTCTCGATGATCCTAGCCGTGCAACTGCAACTCCTGGTGGTTATTTTATGGTGCCCGAAGGTGAAGAACGTATTGGAGATGTGTCAAATGTGTTATTCTCTAATGGTTGGATTGCCGATGAAGAGGGCAAAGTCTATATTTACTATGCATCTTCTGATACTCGCATGCATGTTGCCGTATCGACTGTTGATAGATTGGTAGACTATTGTCTGAATACTCCCGAAGATAGACGTACGACAGCCGAATCCGTTTGTACACTGAATAAGTTGATAGATAAAAATTTAGCATACATAATAAATAAGTAAATGGCAAAATTAAGCGAGAAAATCGGCTACGGTTTTGGCGACATGTCATCAAGCATGTTTTGGAAGATATTCACATATTATCTTCCGTTTTTCTATTCTCAAGTATTTGGTCTCTCTTTGGGTGAGGCCGCTACTTTATTATTGATAACGAAATTGTGGGATGCGCTTTTCGATCCATTGATGGGAATTATTGCCGATCGTACAAAAACTCGCTATGGTAAGTACCGCCCTTATCTGTTGTGGATGGCTATACCATTTGCTATAATGGGAGTGTTTACTTTTATCACACCCGCTTTTTCTCATGGCTGGAAACTCTTTTATGCCTATGCTTCATATATTCTAATGATGACTGTCTACAGTGGCATCAATGTCCCATATGGGGCAATGCTTGGAGTCGTTTCTGATGATGCCCAAGAACGTACGGTCTTTTCATCCTATAGAATGTTTTTTGCCTATGGTGGTAGCTTCTTGGCTCTTGCTATTTTTGAGCCCGTTCGTGATTTCTTTGGCGGTATGAATTCAACATTGGCATGGACTCTGACGATGGTTGTTGTGGGAGCTATTTGTGCTGTGCTTTTTTACTTCTGTTTTCGGATGACAAGAGAGCATGTTGTTCCTGTTTTTAAAAAAGAGAAAAATTCGATAGGCAAAGACTGTATGGCATTGTTGAGCAATAGACCTTGGTGGATACTTCTTGTTGCCGCTATTGCAGCTTTGTTGTTCAATTCTATTCGTGGGGGCGTTGCTGCATATTTCTTTAAAGACTATGTAGGTCAGCTCAATAGTTTGGGAATGGGATTGACTTTATCATGCGGCATGTTTCTTGCTATTGGTGAAATAGCCAATATGGTAGGTGTTGTATTAGCAGTTCCCATTTCTAAAAAGATAGGGAAGAGAGATACCTATGTCATGGCTATGATAGGTTCGGGGATACTTAGTATTGTCTTCTATTATATGCCTCAAAATCTGCTCGGAGTGTGGTGTCTACTTGTCCTTCAAGTTGTAATATCTGCATTTGCAGGAATGACTTTTCCTTTGTTGTGGAGTATGTATGCCGATGTTTCCGATTATTCGGAGTATAAGAACGGACGTAGCTCGACGGGACTTATCTTTTCCTCCTCTTCTATGGCGCAGAAGTTCGGAGGAGCTTTCGGTAGTGCTCTAATCCTTTGGATATTGGCAGCTTTCAGTTATAATACGGCTCAGAATGCGGTACAGGCATCGGCCACTCTCAATGGACTTAATCTGATGATGAGTTGGATACCCGCTGTCGGTTGTGTCATTGCTGCCATTGCTGTGGCTTTTTATCCACTTTCCGAGGGGAAGTTGAAAAGTATTTCTAGTGAATTGGACGTGAGAAGAAATAGGGAGGGCGCATCATTATGAGTGTGCAAGAATTTTGGAAAGAGGTACTCGAAGAGTTAGAAAATAATATCTTGCCATTTTGGATAAACAAAATGGTAGATCATCAGCATGGAGGCTTCTATGGCGAAATTGACGGTTGCGATAGGCTCGTGCCCGAAGCGTCCAAGGGAGCAATACTTAATGCTCGTATCTTATGGGCTTTTTCGGCTTCTTATCGTGTGCTTCGGAAAGAAAGTTATTTAGAAATGGCCATTCGTGCTAAAGATTATATTATTGCGCATTTTTTTGACACGACTTATGGTGGTATCTTTTGGGAATTAAATGCTGACGGTAGTCCACGAGATACCAAGAAGCAGATATATGCTATCGGCTTTGCTATTTATGGGTTGAGCGAGTATTATCGGGCAATCGGTGACAGAAATGTTCTTGAGTATGCTATTAAGCTTTTTGATGCTATCGAGAGGTATAGTTTCGATGCAGATAAGAATGGATATCTAGAGGCTTTGACCCGTGAGTGGGACGAAATTGGAGATATGCGTTTGAGCGATAAAGATGAGAACGAAAAGAAGACCATGAATACGCATCTTCATATTTTGGAGCCTTATACTAATTTATATAGAGTTTGGAAAGACAAAAGGTTGGAGAAGCAATTGCGCAACCTGATTGAGATCTTTTTGGATAAGATACTAAATAAACAAACGTATCATTTCGATCTTTTTTTCGATGAAGATTGGAAAAGTAAATATCACATCGTATCTTATGGACATGATATCGAAGCTGCTTGGTTGCTTCATGAAGCAGCTTTGATTCTTGGCGATCAAGAAATCTTAAAGCGAGTAGAAGAAATAGTTCCTGCTATCGCAGAAGCAGCCTCCGAGGGTATCGGAGTCGGCGGGGCAATGATTCACGAACACAATTATACCGCTGGGAAGATCGATACGGATTTACATTGGTGGGTGCAATGTGAAGCGGTTATTGGCTTTTACAATGTTTATCAATATTTTGGTGATGAAAAAGCATTGCAACGATCTTTGGAGTGTTGGAATTACATTAAAAGTAATTTGATAGATCGTAATCAAGGTGAATGGTATTGGAGTCGCGATGCTTTAGGGGTAATTAATCGGAAAGAAGACAAAGCCGGCTTTTGGAAATGTCCTTACCACAACACTCGAATGTGCCTGGAAATTTATGAGAGAACGCAACAATAAAAACTAAATGACAATGACTTCAATGACGATTAAAAGAGATCGTTAAGTTTTCACTAGGATTTATGGCGACGACTTGCCCTGCGGCGACGGATTTCGGCTTTCATTTTAGCCGAACCTGAGCCGTGGGCGCCATGAATATAGTTTAGCTTTTTGGCTTTAGTCTTTACTTTTTTATCATCTACTTCTTTTTTCTTTTCTCCTTTAAATACGATGCCGTGTTTCAATATGTGTTCAATATCATCCATTGCTATATCTTTTGATGTCCGATACAAATATACTGTTTTTTGGCGAGACTGTCAAAGTGATGCTTGTATTTTTGAAGTAAATGGTCTGGTATAGTACCGATAGATTAACTTTATGCAATTTTCATAAGGACGTAGACGTCGAATTATTTACCGTCGCAGCCTTTTCAGTGCATCCTTGAATAACGGATGTCGATAAGAATTATTTTTTCTTGCTCTTCTTCAATAGCTCGTCAAGAAATGAACCGATNATTTCGGGCCCCATACCTTTAACTTCGTCAATTAAATTTTTAACTTGAATAATTCCTTGAGAGCTTACAATAACTATATATCGAGCATCAAGCCGAAGAANTTCTTTGATTTGGGTAGATGTAAGATTGCTCTTCTCTTTGTAAAAACGGGTGATACTATAATCTTTGAATTTGGCAATATTCTTTTTCCATTGATTGATGGAATAGTTGTGGCAGTTGGCATCTGTTTTGTCTACAAATTTATTGAATTTACCGATATATGATTGTGTAGTACAACTTGAGAGTACAAGTGTGGAAATGAGCACAAATAGTAAATATATTCTTTTCATTGTTTTAAATGTTTGATCTGTTAACAATATTATGATAAAAAGAAAAAGCTTCACTTTTCATAGTGAAGCTTAATTGAATGGTGGGCGTTGACGGATTCGAACCGCCGACCCTCTGCTTGTAAGGCAGATGCTCTAAACCAGCTGAGCTAAACGCCCGATTCTTTTGAAATGGAGAAGTGAATAGAGTCGAATTGAGTGGGCGTTGACGGATTCGAACCGCCGACCCTCTGCTTGTAAGGCAGATGCTCTAAACCAGCTGAGCTAAACGCCCATTCACTTTCTGTTCAAAAGTGACGCAAAGGTATTGCTATTTTTTATATCAGCCAAGAAAAATGCCTATTATTTTTTAAAAATATTTTCTTTGTCTTGAAAAATAGGATGTTACAAATCTATGAAAATAATCGTTTTATAGTTTCTTATTTATTTTTCTTTGAATTGTTGGTGATAAAGTCAGTAAAAAGACTTAATTTTGCTGCTCAATAATTTTGATAAATAATGAATTTGGATGTATTAACTGCAATTTCTCCTATAGATGGTCGTTATCGTGGAAAGACAGAACGGCTTGCAGACTATTTTTCNGAATATGCGTTAATGAAATATCGCGTTCGGGTTGAAGTGGAATATTTTATTACTTTGTGTGAANTGCCNTTNCCGCAATTGAAAGATATTGATCATAAGCTCTTTTCAGCTTTTCGTTCTATATATACAGCTTTCTCGGAAGAAGATGCGAAGCGTATAAAAGATATAGAGAGCATTACTAATCACGATGTGAAGGCGATAGAGTATTTTTTGAAAGAAAAGTTTGATGCTATTGGCGGGCTGGATGCTTATAAAGAGTTTATTCATTTTGGCTTGACTTCGCAAGATATTAATAATACTTCCGTGCCTCTATCTATTAAGGATGCGCTCACGGAGGTGTATTATCCCATGTTAGAGGAATTGATAGGCCAGCTTCGAACGTATGCTGCAGAATGGGTCGATGTGCCTATGCTTGCACGTACCCATGGGCAACCGGCTTCTCCTACGCGATTGGGAAAGGAGATTCAGGTATATGTTTATCGTTTGGAACGCCAGTTGGCTTCTTTAAGGGCTTGTACTATTACTGCTAAGTTTGGAGGCGCAACGGGGAACTTTAATGCCCATCATGTAGCTTATCCCGATTTTGATTGGAAAAGTTTTGGGAATCGTTTTGTTTCTGATAAACTCGGATTAGAACGTGAGGAATTTACTACTCAGATATCCAATTATGATAATTTGTCGGCTGTGTTCGATGCTATGCGCCGTATTAATGTCATAATGATTGATATGGATCGCGATTTTTGGATGTATGTCTCTTTAGAATATTTCAAACAAAAAATCAAAGCGGGTGAGGTTGGGTCAAGTGCTATGCCTCATAAGGTAAACCCTATTGACTTTGAAAATTCAGAAGGTAACTTGGTGTTGGCAAATGCTATTTTGGAGCGTCTTTCAGAGAAGTTGCCGATCTCGAGGTTGCAACGCGATTTGACTGACTCGACAGTACTTCGTAATGTAGGTGTGCCGTTTGGTCATGCTGTGATTGCCATACAGAGTTCGCTTAAGGGACTTCGCAAACTGCTGCTTAATAAGGATGTTATCTTTCGTGATTTGGATAATTGCTGGAGTGTGGTGGCTGAAGCTGTTCAGACAATTTTGCGACGTGAAGCCTATCCTCATCCATATGAAGCACTAAAGGCTCTTACTAGAACGAATAAGAGTATAACTGAGGAATCGATAAAAGAATTTATAGAAGAATTGAATGTAAGCGAAGATATAAAGAATGAATTAAGGGCTATTACGCCCCACAATTATACTGGAATTTAATAACCTGATAAAAATAATTAGAACGTTTAGAGTGAATTTTCCGACCGTGAGGTCAGTGTTTAATTTTTTATTCGAATAGAAAGATGGATACTAAAAATGAAGAATGGCAGGATTCTAATCGTGCCGACAATGCAGATTTTAACCGTGATGGTAATAAAATTAGTGACGAAGAAAGAAAGACTATAAGTCGTTCTGGTTCGTTTGCTCCTGATTCGGACGGCTCTCGTCCACATCGCCCTCGTATTAATTCGGTTTATAGGAGTAACGGAGCGAGTAATTATCGTCCTCGTTACGAGAATAATGAAGGAGGAGCTGATGGGGCGACAGAAAATCGTCCTTATCGTCCGCGTTATAATTCGGGAAACCGTGATAATAACGGCGGCTATAACAATAATGGTGGTGGTTATAACAATAATGGCGGCGGCTATCGTCCGCGTTATAATAACAATGATCAAGAGGGTGGTGGACAACGCCCTTATCGTCCACGCTATAATTCCGAAGGTAGAGAAAACAATGGCGGTTATAACAATAATGGCAGCGGCTATAATAATAATGGCGGTGGTGGTTATAACAACGGCGGCTATCGTCCGCGCTATAATAATAACAATGATCAAGAAGGTGGTGGTCAACGCCCTTATCGTCCACGCTACAATTCCGAAGGTAGAGATAATAATGGCGGTTATAACAATAATGGCGGCGGCTATAATAACAATGGCGGAGGTGGCTATAACAACGGCGGCTATCGTCCACGCTATAACAATAATGGCGGTAGCGAAGGCTATAACAATGGAGGGCAGCGTCCGTTCAGACCACGTCCCAATAACAACTATCGTCCGCAAGGTGGCGGTTTTCGTCCTCGCAACAACGATTATGATCCCAATGCCAAATATAGCGTAAAGAAACAGATCGAATATAAGGAACTTAATGTAGATCCGAATGAACCGATTCGTCTAAATAAGTTTCTTGCGAATGCCGGTATTTGCTCTCGCCGTGAGGCAGATGAGTATATTCAGGCAGGAGTTGTTTCGGTAAATGGTACTGTCGTTTCCGAATTAGGAACCAAAATAAAACGCTCTGATGAAGTGAAATTCCATGATCAACCGGTAAAGATAGAGCGTAAGGTTTATGTTATATTGAATAAACCAAAAAACTGCGTTACTACTTCTGATGATCCTCAAGAGCGTCATACGGTAATGGAGTTGGTAAAAGATGCTTGCAATGAGCGCATATATCCTGTAGGACGTCTTGACCGCAATACAACGGGAGTTCTGTTGTTGACGAATGATGGTGATTTGGCTTCGAAGTTGACTCATCCTAAATTCTTAAAAAAGAAGATTTATCATGTTACATTGGATAAAAATGTAACTCGTGGTGATTTGGATAAGGTCGTAACGGGAGTTACGCTCGAAGATGGTGAAATACATGCTGATGCTGCTGAGTTTGCATCAGAAGAAAGCAAATGTGAAGTAGGTATTGAAATACATTCTGGCAAAAACCGTGTTGTACGTCGTNTTTGCATCAGAAGAAAGCAAATGTGAAGTAGGTATTGAAATACATTCTGGCAAAAACCGTGTTGTACGTCGTATTTTTGAATCACTTGGTTATAGAGTTATCAAACTGGATCGAGTGTTTTTTGCCGGGCTTACTAAGAAAGGACTTCGCCGCGGCGAATGGCGTTATCTTACGGAGAAGGAACTCGACTTCCTCCGTATGGGTTCTTTCGAATAATTGATATAATAGAGGACTGTTTTATGGAAAAAATTGCTAGAACAAAAATTGTAGATTTGTTAGAGCGCAAAGATTATGGCGCTATAGTTAATGTAAAGGGATGGGTTCGTACTCGTCGCGGTAGTAAAAAGGTTGCTTTTATCGCTCTCAACGATGGTTCTACAATTAATAATGTTCAGATAGTTGCCGATCCTGAGGCTTTTGAGGAAGAGAGTTTCAAAGAGGTAACAACGGGCGCTTGTTTAAGTGTTAATGGCAAAATGGTTCAGTCGCAAGGCTCTGGTCAGAAAGTCGAAATTCAGGCTCACGATATTGAGGTATTAGGAGCTTGTAGTAGTGATTACCCCTTGCAAAAGAAAGGCCATTCGCTTGAATTCTTGAGAGAGAAGGCTCACTTGCGTCTCCGTACAAATACTTTTGGCGCGGTATTTCGTGTTAGAAATCAGATGGCTTACGCTATCCATACTTTTTTTCATCAGAAAGGATTTGTCTATTTTCATACGCCTATTATTACAGCTTCCGACTGTGAAGGTGCCGGACAAATGTTTCAGGTGACGACTAAAAATCTTTATGATTTGAAGAAAGATGCCGATGGCTCTATTCTTTATGATGATGATTTCTTCGGTAAGATGGCAAGTCTAACGGTTTCGGGTCAACTTGAAGGTGAACTTGGCGCTACCGCTCTGGGTGCTATCTATACTTTTGGTCCTACATTCCGTGCCGAAAATTCTAATACTCCTCGTCATTTGGCTGAGTTTTGGATGATTGAACCGGAAGTGGCTTTCAACGAGATTCAAGAGAATATGGATCTGGCAGAAGAATTTATCAAATTCTGTGTGAAATGGGCTCTTGATTATTGTATGGATGATTTAAACTTCCTCAATGAGATGTATGATAAGGAATTGATCTCTCGTTTGGAGGATATACTGAAAGAGGACTTTGTTCGTCTACCATATACGGAGGGCATTAAGATATTGGAGGATGCTATCGCTCACGGACATAAATTCGAATTCCCTGTTTATTGGGGTGTCGATTTGGCTTCAGAACATGAACGTTTCCTTGTTGAAGAACATTTTAAACGTCCTGTTATTCTGACTGATTATCCGAAAGAGATTAAAGCTTTCTATATGAAAATGAATGAAGACGGCAAGACTGTTCGAGCTATGGATGTTNTGTTCCCGAAGATAGGAGAAATTATTGGTGGTTCGGAACGTGAAGCTGATTATAATAAGTTGTTGTCAGTTATTAAGGAACGCAATATACCGATGAAAGATATGTCGTGGTATCTTGATACTAGGCGATTTGGCACTTGTCCTCATTCAGGATTCGGATTGGGTTTCGAAAGGCTTATTCTGTTTGTTACAGGTATGGCGAATATTAGGGATGTTATTCCTTTCCCTAGAACACCCAATAATGCTGAATTTTAGTTATCATTAAGAGAATATTGACAGAAGCTACTGAGCTTGTTAGAGTTGTCCAAATGACTGAAAAATGGAGTTGTAAGTAAGTCTNTGNCCTTTAGCAATCTTAGTAGCTTCAGTAATTATTCNCNCTGTGTCTCAAAAAAAGACAGAATTGCTTTGCCAGTTTAAAGAAAAGCAGTAATTTTGCAAGCCGATTATTATCTTAACAAAGATAAAAAACATTAGTTCATAGCATTTTGGCTTCTTTTTGGCCGAAGAGGTTAACGTGCGGTGAAAGGATTTATTAGTAGTAACAATTAAAAAATTAAATCAAGAGTGGATACTTTAAGTTACAAGACCATTTCTGCAAACAAAGAGACGGTGACCAAAGAATGGGTTGTTGTTGATGCGGCCGGCCAGTCACTTGGCCGTCTGGGCTCTAAAGTTGCAAAACTATTGAGAGGAAAGTATAAACCAAACTTTACTCCTCACGTAGATTGTGGTGATAATGTGATCATTATCAATGCCAGCAAAGTAAAATTAACCGGAAATAAATGGAATGATAGAGTCTATTATAGATTCTCGGGTTATCCAGGTGGTCAAACACCGTATACTCCGGCTTTCTTGTTTAAGAAACCGAACGGAGAAGACCGCTTGCTGAGAAAAGTTGTTAGAGGTATGTTACCTAAGAACAAATTGGGTGACAAGCTGATTAATAATCTGTACGTTTACGCAGGTAACGAACACAGTCAGCAGGCTCAACAACCAAAGACTATAGATATTAATTCATTAAAATAAGGAGAAAGGATGGAAGTAATTAACGCATTAGGAAGACGTAAAAGTGCTGTGGCACGTGTTTTCGTTAGCGAAGGCTCCGGTAAAATCACAATCAATAAAAAAGACCTTACAGAATATTTCCCTTCATCAATTATGCAATATGTTGTTAAACAGCCATTGAGTAAATTGGGTGTTGTAGAGAAATATGATGTCAAAGTAAACCTAGTAGGCGGCGGTTTCACCGGCCAGTCTCAAGCTCTTCGTTTNGCTATNGCTCGNGCATTNGTNAAAATCAATNCNGANGATAAAGCNGCNCTTCGTTCNGAAGGNTTNATGACNCGTGATCCNCGNNCTGTTGAACGTAAGAANCCNGGTCNNCCAAAAGCNCGNNGNAGATTCCAGTTCAGTAAACGTTAATATTTGCTCGAGCTTTGGGGTTTAGTATCTAAACTAGCGGGACTCTACACTATTTGTGTTAGGCTACTCGGTAGTTGGTTCATTATAACAAAAAGGAATGTAAACGCTTAAATAATTAAAGAAAAATGTCAAGAACAAATTTTGATACACTGTTGGAAGCTGGTTGCCACTTCGGTCACCTTAAAAGAAAGTGGAATCCTGCAATGGCTCCTTTTATTTTCATGGAACGCAATGGTATCCATATTGTTGATCTTCATAAAACAGTAGTTAAGGTTGATGAAGCATCTGATGCTTTGAAGCAAATTGCTAAATCGGGTAAGAAGATCTTATTTGTTGCTACTAAAAAACAGGCTAAACAGGTTGTTGCCGATAAGGCTCAGTCGGTTAGTATGCCTTACGTTATCGAACGTTGGCCGGGTGGTATGTTGACTAACTTCCCGACTATTCGTAAAGCTGTTAAGAAAATGGCCACCATCGACAAAATGAAAGCTGATGGTACTTACAGCAATCTTTCTAAAAGAGAAAACCTTCAGATAGATCGTCAACGCGCTAAACTTGATAAAAACTTAGGCTCTATTGCCGATTTATCTCGTCTACCGTCTGCTCTTTTCGTTGTTGATGTAATGAAGGAAAATATAGCAGTTCGTGAAGCAAAGCGCTTGGGTATTCCTGTATTTGGAATCGTTGATACCAATTCGGATCCTTCTGATATTGATTTTGTTATTCCGGCTAATGATGACGCAACAAAGTCTATTGAAGCTATTTTAGCTCCTTGTTGTGCAGCTATTGCCGAAGGTCTTGAGGAACGTAAGGCTGAGAAAGTTGATATGGAAGCAGCTGGCGAAGTTAAAGTTTCTGCTGCTGGAAAGAAGAATACAAGAGCACGTATCGACAAGAAAGATAATGAAGCTATCAATGAAGCAAAGCGTGCTGCGGTAGCTAAAGATGAAGAAGAATAATTTACGAACTTTTAATTGAAAGGAAATTATGGCTGTTACTATAGCTGATATTCAGCACCTTCGTAAAATGACAGGTGCCGGCATGATGGATTGCAAGAAGGCACTTATCGAAGCNGATAATGATTTTGATAAAGCGATGGAAATTATCCGTAAAAAGGGTCAGGCTGTTGCTGCAAAACGTTCCGATAGAGATGCTTCGGAAGGTTGTGTGATTGCTAAATCTACCGGTAAGTATGCTGCAATGATCGCTTTGAAATGCGAAACTGATTTTGTTGCTAAAAATGTTGATTTCGTTAAATTGACAACTGATATATTGGACGCTGCTATGGCTGCTAAGGCTGCCGATTTAGAGGCTGTTTTGGCTCTTTCATTCGGCAATGGTACTGTTGCCAATGCTGTTACAGACCGTAGCGGAATTACAGGTGAGAAAATGGAACTTGATGGCTATTATTTTGTTGAAGGTGGAACTGCTTCGGCTTACATCCATCCGGGTAACAAATTAGCTACTCTTGTTGCGTTAAACCAAGAAGATAAAGAGTTTCAAGGACATGAGCTAGGTATGCAAATTGCTGCCATGAATCCAGTTTCAATTAGCCCGGAAAATATTCCTGCTAATGTTCTGGCTCGTGAGAAAGAGGTTGCTGCCGACAAGGCTCGTGAAGAAGGTAAGCCTGAGAATCTTATCGAAAATATCGTTAATGGACGAATGAATAAATTTTATAAAGAAGCTTGTCTGTTGAACCAAGAGTTCGTTATGAACGATGCTAAGCAGAGCGTAGCTAAATATTTGGATGATGAGAGCAAGGGNTTGACTGTTACAGCTTTCCAACGTTTCTCTCTTAATGCTGAATAGATAGATTTATTTTTTCATAATATTATGTTTTAATTGAAAAACGAGTGCATCGTAAGATGTACTCGTTTTTTCTTCTTCTATATAATAGCTATAAATACTTGATTTATNGTTAGAGTGCTAACTGATAGATTTGTTTTGTCTCCTCTTTAGATAGCTGCATGTATGAACCAACTAATTCGCCTTTGTTCTCATGAAGCTTTTTTACCAGCAAATCGATATCAGGATTTTCTATACCTAGTTCTTTGAAATTAACAGGTAATCCTAAAGAACTCCAAAACTGTTTTAGACGTCTAACGCCCTCCAATGCTACTTCCTCTTTCTGTCCGGGATTGGCTGAAACATCCCAAACGCGAGTGGCAAATTGATATGGCTTATGTACATTGTATTTTGCCATATATGTCAGCCAGGCTGGGAAGATAACAGAAAGACCTGCACCATGAGTTACATTATAGACGGCACTTATTTCATGCTCCATGAAATGAGAACACCAACATTCTTGCATACCGAAAGCTGAAGTCCAATTGTGTGCAACCATTCCTGCCCACATTATATTAGCACGGGCCCCATAGTCTTCTGCATTGGCTATGACTTTAGGAGCTTCTTCAATAATGGCTTTGTATAATCCTTCACAGATTCTATCTCCTGTTTCCACATCTTCTGTATTAGTAAAATAGCGCTCACTTATGTGAACCATCATGTCGCAGATACCTGCCACTGTTTGGCTTTGTGGAAGAGTAAAAGTGAGCATTGGATTCATGATCGAGAAAGCTGGACGTAGATATTCAGGAACACGTAAACTAATCTTGTGCAAGCCCTCCAATTTGGTAATCACTGTATTGCCCGAGCCTTCGCTACCTGCTGCCGGAATGGTCAATACAACACCTACATTTAGTGCTTTTTCGACCTTGGCTTTGTTGCAATAAAAATCCCAAAAGTCTCCTTCGTACGGAACACCTGCAGCGATGGCTTTCGCTGTATCGATAACGGATCCTCCGCCTACGGCAAGTAGAAAATTAATGTTGTTTTTACGCACTAAGTCAATTCCCTTATAAACTTCTTTATCTACTGGATTTGGTTGGATACCACCCATTTCCATAAAAGGAATATCGACCGATGTTAGGGATGATTCGATTCGTTGAAGCAACCCGCTGCGAATAATAGAGCCTCCACCATAAACAATAAGAACCTTCTTTGCACCATATTTNCGGCACAATTGCCCTGCCTTATTTTCTGTGTCTTTGCCAAACACAAACTCTGTAGGACTTTGAAATATGAAATTATTCATAATAACTATTTTAAATATAATGAAAGGTAGTGATTATAATCCGAGAAACAAACGAGTCTATTGATAGAGTGAATCTATTTAACTTTTATTCGGTCAAATCCTTCTCCATAGACTCCGATCACTGAACTTTGAGAAACAAAAGCCTTGGGATCAATTTCTTTTATGAGGTGGAATATAATACAGGATTCTCGCTTTTTTGCTAATACGAAGAGCATACCGACTTCTTTGTCCGAATAAAATCCTTTAGCATTGATCACCGTTACTCCTCTTCTAGGGAAGGTATTGATTTCTTTTCCTATTTCCATATACTTATCGGATATGATAAAGAATTGGACAGAAGAACGAGACAGGTTTACTACTTGATCTATTACAAAAGCGCATATATAGAGCGTTACGTAACCATATACAACTTTTTCCCAATCCTTTAGAACAAAGTAACTTGAAGAGATAATGATGAGATCACATATCAGTATGACCCGTCCTAGCGTAATATCTCTGTATTTATTCACTATGGCAGCTATGATGTCTGTTCCACCGGTGCTGCCATTGTATGATAAAGCCAATCCTACTCCTGTACCACAAAAAGAAGCTCCAATGACGCATGCCATAAATGGTTGATTGTGCAAGAACGGAGTTGAACCCGTCAGATGTTGTATATAAGCGACAAAAGTAGTCAGTGTTACAACTCCCCATATTGTTTTAATACAAAAGTTGAATCCCAATATTTTTAGGGCAAGGGCAAGAAGAAATACATTGATTATAAAATAAGTGTATTGTACAGGAATACCTGTCGCCCAAAAAACGATGGATGAAACGCCTGGTATACCACCGGTTGTGATGCTGTTTGGTAATAAAAAAACAGCCCACCCAACACTGTAGCAGAACATGCCGAAGGCAATCATCAGGTAGTCTTTAAGCTCCTTTGTTAAGGTCTTTTTGGAAAGTGTCAATGATGTTTTCATAAATAGAGCTCGGTTAATTTTAAATTCTTTTTATAGTCTGCATTTTTGATAAAATAACGACGAGCAAAGATACTGCAACTGACGGTTAATGCAAAAAAATAATATTCTTTTTTTTGTGCGAAAAGAGTTCGCCAACTCTTATTACAACCATCTATTAATAAGGTCTTTTATGATAACCGAAAATGAATGAAGCTTATTTTTCTTTTTCGCACGGAATCCAGAACCAGAATGTAGATCCCTTTCCTAATTCAGACTTTACGCCAATTTTACCATGCGCTTGTTCTATAATGCCTTTGCAGATAGCCAATCCCAATCCTGTGCCACTGATAAAGTTGTTTACTTTCTCAAAGCGTTCGAATATCCGTTGCTGATCTTTTAGTGCAATGCCGATCCCTGTATCGGTTATCGAAACGTATAAACCTTTTTCCTGATAGCTGTAGCTTATTTTGATATGACCTTCGTGGGTGAATTTATTGGCATTTACGAGTAGGCTGGATATTACCTCATTGAGTCGTCTGGAGTCGAATGAAACGTTGAAATGTTCTTGACTTTCGCATATAAGTTCTATCGTTGGGCGCATGACTACTCGCATGGAGTCGGTAATGCTTTGTATGACATTATAGATGTCGAATGTTGTTGGAATGAAATCTATATCTCCTGATTCTATTTTGATAATGCGAGTACGTCATCTACAATCTGTAGCAGCATTTTATTGTTTTGATCAATAATGAGTTTAAATTTGTTACGTTCATTTTCGGGCACATTATCGTTTATCAGGCTAGAGAAACCTACTACTGCATTGAGTGGTGTGCGAATTTCGTGACTGATATTTGCCAAGAAGGCATTCTTCATTTTATTTGCCGATTCCGCTTTATTGCGCAGATCAATCATTTCGTCCATTGCTTGACGCCATGTGCTATTGTTGCGGCACAGACACATGTAACTTGAAATTCTGTGGTAACTGTCATAC
>JGI20225J20221_1002705_pt3 | contig 17610 bp, 16 predicted proteins | sample BioMet4_FD_20221 | JGI IMG/M metagenome (IMG submission 20221) | reverse complement strand
GCCTCCTCTGCGCATCCTCCACCCGTCGACGCCGGGCGTTCTCCGATGCGTGAAGTCCGCCACACAATCCGGCGCACCGTCTGCACGTGCCGGACTCCGATGACCAGCCACGAGGCCGGCCTGCCTGATGTCTCCTCAGCGGCCACTCGGCACAATTCTCCGCGGCAGATGCCTGGTCGACCATGTCGTTGCCGGCCTCAAGCCCAGCGCGGCAAAGAACCCCGGACACCCGATGAGCCGATCAAACTACGTGTTGGCCACTTACTCGCCAGGCTACCGCTCACCGACCAGAAACTCCTGGCCCCCGTGGGCCGCCGAGAAGATCATCGACCGACAAGATAATCCCAGCCTGAGGCAGACGTCTCCAACAAGGACAAGCCTGTCGAGCGTACTCGGCAGCGGAGAGAGTCGCGAGAACGGCCATCACCGTCGGTGAGTCCCATTCCTTGATGGCCTATCCCAGCATCGACCTCCCATCATCTCTGCAACGACCTCCACCGCCTTCCCGCGGCTCCGGTTGCTCAGGCTGCCCGAGAACAAGGCTACAACCAGACCACCATCACCATCACCGGCTTCGCCTCTCCGCAGTCGATGAAGGAGTACTGCACAAACGGGACCCTGTACAACTGGGGCCTCTGGGACTGCGGTCTCCAGGGTGCGATGGGCTGCTACGCGGCCGCGTACCTCGCCGCCGGCAATACCGTCAAGGTCGGCGACAAGATCAGCATCCCTGACATCGGCGACTGCGAGGTCCTCGACAACTCCAGCATCTCCGATGGCGCCAAGACCGCCGACAAGAACAACGGCGTCATCCTGCTGCCTGAGCGCCTGGTCTTCACCAAGGACAACGTGGACGACTACGACTTCTAGTTCTCGGTGATCGTCGCGGGAGGCTGCCGGGAGGGTTTCTCGGCAGTCTCCTCGCGGTGCGCGGTGCTGGTTTTGTCATCGGTGACATGCGTGGGGTGCCAACGGAGACAAGGCCAGCGCGGTGCTGATAGCATTGAAGGGTACGCGTGCAAGCGCGCGCCAGACAAAAAGAAAGGACTCTTCTTATGGCAGACCTCGACGGACTCAAGGTGGCAAAGGACTATCACACGGACGTTCCCTTTGCGAACAACAGGGGCTTCTTCGTCAAGGGTGCAAACAGCCTCGAATGGGGCATGAAGAAGCATCTTGCCCACATCTTCAATCCCAATAGCGGCAATACCGTGATGTTTGCGTTCGACCACGGCTACTTCATGGGGTCCACCGCCGGCCTCGAGCGCCTCGACCTGCTTCTCCCGCAGCTGGCACCGTACATCGATGTCTTCATGGGGACCCGTGGCGCCCTGCGTGACTGCGTTCCGCCCGAGATCACCAAGGCGATTGCACTGCGCACCACCTCAGGCTCCTCCATGCTACAGGCCGACCTCTCTCATGAGGTCATCGCCGTCGATGTCGAGGATGCCATTCGCATGAACGCCGACTGCATGGCCGTGCAGACCTTCATCGGCGGTGACGGCCAGCTCTCGAGCATCGACAACCTGTCCCGCACCATCAATGCGGGCTTCCGCTACAGCATTCCGACGCTGGGCGTCTGTGCCGTGGGCAAGGACATGGAGCGTACGGGTCGCTACTTCAAGCTCGCCACGCGCATCATTGCCGAGATGGGCGTTCAGATGGTCAAGACCTACGACTGCGAGGACTTCGAGGAGGTCGTCGCCGCCTGCCCCGTGCCCATCGTGGTCGCCGGTGGCAAGAAGCTGCCCGAGAGAGATGCGCTGCACATGGCCTACGACGTCATCCGCAAGGGTGCCCATGGCGTTGACATGGGCCGCAACATCTTCCAGAGCGCATATCCCATCGAGATGGCGCAGGCCATCGGCAAGGTCGTGCACGAGGGCTACACCGACGACCAGGCCTACGAGTTCTTGCAGGACATGATCTCTGACGCCGCAAAGGCGTAAGGAAGAACGGCGCCTCTGCCGACCATATGCCCCTCCTTGCCAGGGGGCGCATTTCGCGTGAGTCACGCGGAGCGCCCCCTGGTCCCTTTGGTAGACCAGCTTGTGGGCTACTGCCGAAGACGGGTTCCATGCCGGGATGCCCTCGGGTGGACGCCCCGTATTCTGCAGACGCACGGCCAAGGGTATCGGCTACCATGTCTGTGACTGACAGCGGACAGGGGGTCTCGCACCTTTCGCGGGACATGGACCGAAACACCGAGGATATGGATACGGAAGTCAAGAAGATCGAGGACCTCTCGCTCAACGCATGGCCATCGTGGCAGATGCAGGTCTATGACGGCTGGATTCTCCGCTACTCGAGCTTCTACACGCATCGCACCAACTGCGTAGAGCAAATCGGTGAGCCCCATCTGCCCCTCTCCGAGAAGGTTCCCTACTGCGAAGCGGTCTATCGCAGGTGGAAGACCCCCTGCGTGTTCAAGATCAGTCCTGTCGGCAGCCCAGACCTTGACGCGTTTCTTGCGGCTCGCGGCTATGTGGAACAGCATCGCACCACCGTCATGACGCGATGCCTCGATGACACGGGCTCCGACCCCATCGAAGATTCCGACGTTCCCCTTACCATCGAGAACAACGTGAGTCATGCGTGGATGGAGGGCCTCTTCTCGCTCAAGCACATGGATGACGTCGTCCACCGGCGTATCGTTCCTGCCATGTACGATGCAATTCCCAAGGACGAGATCGCCGTTTCCGTGCGTCTGGACGGTCGCGTGGTGGCAACGGGGCTAGGTATCCTCGACCGCGACTACATCGGCGTATACGCGGTCCACGTAGATGAGGCGTACCGTCGTCGCGGGTTTGCCACGCAGATCGTGCGCACGGTTCTCCGCGAGGGCAGAAGACACGGTGCCGGCCATGCCTACCTGCAGGTCGTTTCTGATAATGCAACCGCGAGAAGCGTTTACGAGCAGTGTGGGTTCCACGAGCTCTTCCGCTACTGGTTTCGTGTGAAAAACATCTAGATGCACCGTGGGCCACGGCGAAATCCGAGAATCTGCGAGGGGCGAGCACCTGCAGAAAAAGGATTCAAATGGACGAGTCATTTTCGGATGCGTTGCCGAGTGGGATATCGCGCTTCATCTCAACTGGCGTTTTCGGAGTCTCTGGAACTGGTTTTGAGGGAAGCTCTTGAGGGCGCGTACATTTGAGACTGTTTACTGCACATCCTCGTGCTATGCGCAGACGATGATGGGTTTGCCGTCGGTGCGGAGCACGCCGTCGCGTACGATAACCTCATGACCGTTCAAAAGGTTCTCATACGAGCCGTCGGATAGCTCCACGCTAACGTTGGCGTCTTGGCCGCGCAGCGAGAAGACGCCCAGCGTGTTCCTGACGTCACCGCGCATGACCATGGCAACGTCGTGCTCGTCATCCGCCCGAAAGCGGATGAAATCTCTCACGCCGAGCACCTCGTGCTTGACATGCGCCAAGCGTCGTATGAGGTTGCCCAGGTCGNGCCCNGTGTNCCANNCGATCACGTCGCGGTCAAAGAGGCTGGTTTGGTGTTCGCNTGCAACCTCCTGTCCCGCATAGACGAGCGTNGTCCCCTTGAGGAAGAACGACAGGGCGGTAAGGTTTTCCANGTCAAANGACCCATGCGNNAGCGAAGCGATGCGTGCGGTGTCGTGATTCTCGAGGAAGCGCAGCTTGTCATAGTTGTCGGGATAGACCGACTCTTGAAAGTCGAGTAGATCGAGCCAGTGTCCGAGCGTGGTCCTTCCGGCCAGATAGTCCTCGAAGGCCTCGCGGACGTCGTATTCGTACTCCATGTCAAAGGCGGAGAAGACCTCCGTGTCCCGTGCGCAGTCCGTGCCGCTGCGCCGGATGAGCTCTCCGAACGAACGGTGCACGGTTTCTGCGAGCCAGACGCAGCTGGGGTTGGTCTTCGCAACCTCGTCGCGTGCCTGCTCCCAGAACTCCATCGGGACGAGTGATGCGACATCGCAGCGAAAGCCGTCGACCATGCCCGCCCAGTAGCGCAGCGACTCGATCTGATAGTCCCAGAGACCTGGGACCGCGTAGTCGAGGTCGATGACGTCGGCCCATTCGCCTATGCGATTGCCCGGCCTGCCATCGGCCCCGCGGTAGAAGAACTCTGGGTGACGGCTCCAGAGGACGGAGTCGGGTGAGGTGTGGTTGTACACCACGTCGATCATGCAGAGCATCCCGTTGGCATGGATGGCCTCCACGAGTGCAAGGAAGTCCTCGATCGTGCCGTACTCGGGATTGATGGCGCGATAGTCGCGAATGGCATAGGGNCTCCCAAGCACCCCCTTGCGCCCGAGTTGGCCGATGGGGTGGATGGGCATGAGCCAGACGTAGTCGATGCCAAGGCTGGCGATGCGCGGCAGGTCGGGAATGACCGCCCGGAAGGTTCCCTCCAACGTATGGTTACGCACGAACAACGAGTAGATGACGTTGCTTCGTAGCTTGGGGTCGGTCGCGAGCGCCATGGGGACGCCTCCTTCGTAGGGGCGGATGTCATCTCGCCCATTCTTGCGGGCCACTGTCCCGGTAGCAAGGGTATGACCGTTTGGCGCGCGAACAATTCCTTTCGCGGCAAAAGGGGACCATTTGCTGAAGAGTTCCTTGCGCCTCGACTGGTTTGGTGATGAAATGACTATCAGAACGTTACTGGAAATGTTACCAGTAACGATTCCAGTGCCAGTATCGAGTCAGAGGGGAGGGTGGCCCATGACAACCATCAAGACCGTGGCCGAGTATTGCGGCGTCTCAGTGAGCACGGTTTCGCGTGCCCTCAACAACCACCCGGACGTCAGCCAGGATGCCAAGGACAAGGTGCTCGAGGCCGTTCGCAAGCTCCATTACGTCCCAAACAGCAGTGCCCGCGACCTCGTGCGCACCCAGACCGCCTCCATCGGTGTGGTGGTCCGTGGTGCCGAGAACACCTTCTTCGTTCCCATCGTCCGTGCCATCGAGGACGGCTGCGCGCAGGCGGGTTATGACATGGTGCTCCACCAGGTCACCGTCCGCTCCGATGAGATCACGGAGGGTGCCGAGCTTGTCAACTCCAAGCGCCTGAAGGGTCTCGTGCTTCTCGGTGGACGCTATGACTACACGCGCGAGGAAGCCGTCTCCATCGGTGCGCCCTTCGTGTGCTGTTCCTTTACCAACCAGTTTGGCAATCTCGAGAGGGGCGCGTACTCGTCGGTCTCCATCGATGACCGAGCGGCAGCCTATCAGGCCACGAGCTATCTCATCGACCAGGGCCACACAAAGATCGCGGTGCTCCTCGACACCATTCACGACCGCTCCATCAGCGAGCTGCGCTACATGGGCTTCTGCCAGGCGCTCGAGGACAGGGGGCTGCCTGTTGATGCCGAGCTCGTATGCGAGACGATCGACTTCACCATGGAGGCCGCCTACGAGGCGACAGCGGCGCTTCTTGTTCGCCGACCAGACGTCACGGCACTGTTTGCGGTCGCGGATTCGATGGCCATCGCAGCGATGAAGGCGCTCTACGAGTTTGGCAAGAGGGTTCCCGAGGACTGCTCGGTCATCGCAATCGATGGCATCGAGTCATCCCTCTATACGACACCGACGCTCACCACGTTGTCTCAGCCCCAAGAGGCCCTAGGAAAGGAGGCATTGAGGATTCTGATGGACGTAGTGGAGGGAAGGTCGGCGAGTAGCCACATTCGCTTGGACACGGCCCTGAGGCCCGGGGGGACCGTAGGAACCGCACGATAGCTCGAATTTGCTTGGTGCAATTGCGCGTCAGGGGATGCGCGGGAAGACTAGGAGGAAGTCTTATGTTTGGGAAGAACATCAGTCGCAGGTCGTTCATCGGCGGGGCAAGCCTCGCCACCATCGCAGGTCTCGCCGGCTGCTCCAGCAGCAGCTCCGATACCAGCAGCTCTACGAGCAGCAGCTCCACGAGCGCCAATCGTTCAGGCTCCGTCTACTGGCTCAACTTCAAGCCCGAGCTTGATGCGACCGCCCAGGACCTCGCATCCAAGTACATGAAGGCCTACCCAGACGTCAAGGTGAAGGTGGTCACCGCTGCGTCCGGCACCTATGAGCAGACCCTTACCTCGGAGATGGACAAGTCCGAGGCTCCGACCCTCTTCGTCATCGGCAGCCAGGCTGGCGTCAAGGAGTGGGGTAGCTATGCGATGGACCTCACCGATACGGCCATCGTCAAGGCACAGAACACCGACGCGTACAACCTGTCCGACAAGGATGGCAAGCTCGTCTCCGTCGGTTACTGCTATGAGTGCTACGGCATCGTCGTGAACACCGACCTTCTCGACAAGGCCGGCCATAGCGTCGATGACATCAAGGACTTCGACTCACTCAAGACCGTTGTCGAGGACATCCACAAGAACGCCGCGACGCTCGGCTTTGACGCCTTCGTCGCGACCGACCTCGACAGCTCGGCCTCGTGGCGCGTCACCGGTCACCTCGCCAACCTCGAGTATTACTACGAGGAGAAAGACGCCGGCGGCTGGACCGAGTGCCCCTCGTCCATCAAGGGCACCTACATGGAGAACTACAAGAACCTCTTCGACCTCGCCGTCAACAACAGCATCGTCGATCCCACCACGCTTGCGACCGGCGGACACGACCCTGTGACCGAGTTCTCCAGCGCCAAGGCGGCATTCATCTTTACCGGGTCCTTTGGCTACGCCGACGTCAAGAGTACNGTCAAGAACTCCTCCTGCATCCCGTACTACTGCGGGGTCAAGGGCGAGGAGAAGGCCGGTCTCAACTGCGGCACCGAGAACTGCTGGGCCGTCAATGACAACGCCTCCGACGAGGACAAGCAGGCCACGATGGACTTCATGGTCTGGCTGGTCACCGATTCTACGGCGGCGCAGTCCATGGTCGACGCGCTNGGCATCCTGCCCTTCACCGATGCTCCCGAGAGCACGAACCCCTACCTGAACGATGCTGCCAAGTACACCGCGGATGGCTGCTACATCATGGACTGGGCAACGAACTACCAGCCCAACGTCAATGACTATCGTGCCGCTCTCGTCTCTGCGCTCAACTCCTACACTGCCGATCAGTCCGCAGCCAACTGGNGTCTCGTCAAGACCGCCTTCGTCGATGGTTGGGCGACCAACTACCAGAAGTCGAATGCCTAGCGATTGCCGTACCTGCTGGCGCGAGGGTCGGACGGGTNCGTCCGTCCGACCCTCTCTTCTAGCCAAGGGGGTTGAGAATGAGCGCGAGCAACAAGATAACAGCAGGTAACTCCCGGCTTCGGTCGCTCCGGCGTTGGGGACTGCTCTTTGTGGGTCCCGTGGTGGCTGCGTTCATCATCGGGTTCGTGTGGCCCTTCATCCAGGGAATCTATCTCTCGTTCTGCAGTTTTAGATTGACTTCCGACGCAACGTTCATCGGCATCGGAAATTACCTGTCGGCGCTCGCCGACGAGAGCTTCCGCTATTCATTTGGCTATACGGCGCTCACGGCGATTGTGAGCCTCATACTCATCAATGTGATTGCGTTTGCTGTCGCCTATGCGCTCACGCAGGGAATCAAAGGCAGCAACCTGTACCGTACGGTCTTCTTCATGCCCAACCTCATCGGCGGTATCGTTCTGGGGTACATCTGGTCGATGATCTTCGACGGCATCCTGTCTGCCTATAGCACGTCGATTCTGCTCAACACCACGTTCGGTTTCTGGGGACTCATCATCCTGATGTGCTGGCAGCAGATCGGCTACATGATGATCATCTACGTCGCGGGCCTGCAGTCGGTGCCCGAGGACATGCTCGAGGCCGCGCGCATCGACGGAGCCACGCGGTGGCAGACGCTTACGAAGGTCACCATCCCCAACGTGATGCCCTCGATCACCATCTGCATGTTCCTGTCGCTCACCAACGGCTTCAAGCTCTTTGACCAGAACCTTGCGCTCACCGGCGGTCTGCCGTATATCATCCAGCCCAACGGCTCGACGGTGAACACCACCGAGATGCTCGCCCTCAACATCTATAACACGTTCTACAACGCCAACACGGCGATGCGCGGCGTGGCGCAGGCCAAGGCCGTCATCTTCTTCCTACTCGTGGCGGGACTCGGACTCTTCCAACTCGCGTATACCCGCAAAAGGGAGGTGCAGCAGTAATGGCAGACAAGGAGCATGCGCTTGCAGCCGACAGGCGTAGAAAGACCGCCCTGTCCATTCTCCTGGGCGTGGTGTGCTTCATCTGGTGCCTTCCCGTGGTATCCGTGGTGATCAACTCGTTCAAACAGAACACCTTCGTCAAAACCGAGACGTTCGCGCTTCCGACCGACGAGAGCTTTGCTGGCCTGCAGAACTTCATCACCGGCATGACCTTCGGCAACTACCCGTTTTACAAGTCGGTNCTCTACAGCGTTCTCATCACCGTCGTCTCGACGTTTCTCATCCTCCTGTTCTGCTCGATGGCCGCATGGTTCATCGCTCGCGTGAACAACACCGTATGCAAGGTGATCTACTANCTCTGCATCTTCTCGATGGTCGTGCCCTTCCAGATGGTCATGTTCACGCTCTCCAAGACGGCTGACACGCTCAAGCTCAACACGCCATGGACCATCCCCATCGTCTACCTGGGATTTGGTGCCGGACTCGCCATCTTCATGTTTGTGGGATTCGTCAAATCGATTCCGCTTGAGATCGAGGAGGCGGCTGCCATCGACGGCTGCGGTCCCATCCGCACCTTCTTCACGGTGGTTCTTCCCATGCTTCGCCCAACGCTCATCTCGGTGGGCATCCTCGAGATCATGTGGGTCTGGAACGACTACCTGCTTCCGTATCTCGTGCTTGACATCAACGAGTACCGCACCATCCCCATCCACATTCAGTACCTCAAGGGCTCNTACGGTACGGTCGATCTGGGCGCCACGATGGCCCTCATCCTCCTTGCCATCGTTCCCGTCATCATCTTCTATCTCGTCTGCCAGAAGTACATCATCAAGGGTGTAGCTGCTGGCGCAGTCAAGGGATAACGCCATGGTCCGCAGCAGTGGCATAATCCTTCCCGTCTCCTCCCTTCCCTCTCCCTACGGAATCGGCACCCTCGGGGCCTGTGCCCACGAGTTCGTGGACTTTCTGGCTGCGGCAGGGCAGTCCTGGTGGCAGATGCTGCCCGTCGGTCCCACGAGCTTTGGTGACTCCCCCTACCAGAGCCCCTCGACCTTCGCGGGCAACCCGTACTTCGTCGACCTCGACCTGCTCGTGAAGGATGGTCTTCTCGAGCAGGATGAGGTGGATGCCCTTTCGTGGGGAGAGGACCCCTCCCGTGTGGACTACAGCCTGATCTACGCGAACCGGCTACGGCTCCTGCGAAGGGCTACCAATCGAGGCTGGGACCGTGATGTCGACGAGGTTGCCGCGTTCGTGAGCGACAACGTCACGTGGCTTCCCGACTATGCCCTGTTCATGGCCGTGAAAAGTCACTTTGGCATGGTTTCTTGGACCGAGTGGCCCGAAGATGACATTCGCCTTCGCCGCGGCGATGCGACCGAGCGTTACCGTAAGCTTCTCGCCGATGACGTGAGACTCCATACCTACATGCAGTTTCTCTTCTTCAGGCAGTGGGAGGCGCTGCGCGACTACGCGCATGAGAACGGCGTGAGCATCCTGGGCGACCTGCCCATCTATGTTGCGCTCGACTCCGCCGACGTCTGGGCGAGTCCCGAGTGGTTCCAGCTTGACGAGAACAACGTCCCTACGGGTGTGGCCGGCGTCCCGCCCGACTACTTCAGTGTCGATGGCCAGCTCTGGGGCAACCCTCTCTACGATTACGATGCCATGCGGCACGATGGCTATGGTTGGTGGATCAAGCGCATCGGCGGAGTGAGCAAGCTCTACGATGCCATCCGCATCGATCACTTCCGGGGCTTCGAGAGCTATTGGGCCGTGCCCTACGGTGACACCACGGCAAAGCGTGGGCGTTGGGTCAGCGGGCCAGGCATGGACCTCGTGGGGATCCTCTCGGGCACGTATCCCGAGCTGCGCTTCATTGCGGAGGATCTGGGCTATCCCACGCGAGAGGTGCGAGAGCTCCTCGACGACTCGGGCTTTCCCGGCATGAAGGTGTTGGAGTTCGCCTTCGACTCCCGCGACGAGAGCAACTACCTGCCCCATACCTATGCGCCTCACTGTGCATGCTATACAGGCACGCATGACAACGTGCCGCTCATGGGATGGCGCTCGGAGGCCAATCCGGCCGACGTCGAGATGGCGAAGAGGTACCTTGGCCTCAACGACGAGGAGGGCTTCGCCTGGGGTTTCATCCGCGGGGGAATGAGCAGCGTCGCCGAGCTCTTCATGGCTCAGATGCAGGACTATCTAGGACTTGGTTCCGAGGCCCGGACAAACGTGCCCGGTACCCTTGGCGGCAATTGGCAGTGGCGTCTCTCTCCGGGGCAGATAACCCCCGCGCTGACGGAGCGCATCGCCGCCACGACACGCATGTACGGAAGGAGCGCGAGACGCTAATGGCAGAGGTCAGCTTCAAGCACGTAAAGAAGGTCTATCCCAACACCGAGTCCAAGAAGCGCAGGAAGGCNAAGCNCGNCGAAGACGGCGCGGACTCCAGNGAGGTTACGGAGGAGGGCGTCCTCGTCGTCAAGGACTTNAACCTCGACATCGCCGATCGTGAGTTCATCGTGCTTGTCGGCCCCTCCGGCTGCGGCAAGTCAACGACGTTGCGCATGATCGCCGGTCTCGAGGACATCACCGACGGCGAGATCACCATAGGCGGTACGGTGGTAAACGACATGGANCCCAAGGATCGCGACATCGCCATGGTGTTTCAGAGCTACGCCCTGTACCCGCACCTGTCCGTCTACGACAACCTCGCCTTCCCGCTCAAGATTCGCAAGGTTCCCAAGGACCAGATCGACAAGAAGGTCCGCGAGGCNGCCGAGNTTCTCGGCATCACCGAGTANCTCGACCGCAAGCCCAAGGCCCTCTCCGGCGGCCAGCGCCAGCGCGTCGCCATTGGCCGCGCCATCGTTCGCGAGCCAAAGGTGCTGCTCATGGACGAGCCTCTCTCCAACCTCGACGCCAAGCTCAGGAACCAGATGCGCGCCGAGCTCATCAAGCTCCGGCAGAAGATCGACACCACCTTCATCTACGTCACGCACGACCAGGTCGAGGCCATGACGCTCGGTGACCGCATCGTCATCATGAAGGATGGCATCGCCCAGCAGATCGGTACGCCCAACGAGGTGTTCGACCACCCCTCCAACATCTTCGTGGCAGGTTTCATCGGCGTGCCGCAGATGAACTACTTTGATGCCGAGCTCAAGAAGGATGGCGAGAAGTACGTGGTCGAGACNGNTGGCGTGACCGTGACGCCATGCGAGGAGAAGCAGACTCGCCTGGCAGCCAACAACGTCGAGCCCCAGCGCATCACGCTAGGGGTGCGTCCAGAGCATCTCGTGATTACCGCGCCCGGCAAGGACACGCTGAGCGGTACCGTGGACGTATCCGAGATGATGGGCTCCTCGGTCCATCTCCATCTGGACTGCAACGGTAAGGACGTCATTGCGATCGTTCAGACGCAGGAGGTTCACGAGGTCTACAGGGACGGTTTCNCNGTGGGTCGCAAGGTCTCCTTCGCCTTCGACGGCAACGTGGTGCACCTGTTCTCCAAGGAGGGCACCGAGAAGAACCTCGAGTTCTAGCCTGGAAAAGGTGACAGGTATCTTTTCCAGGTTTTGCAGATGGCGGGTCCGAGTCCTCCCCCCTCGGACCCGTTATTTTTGTGCTTTAAGGCCACATCAATGATCCTTGTCGACGTCTGTTAACCATAAGGAAAACAACTTCGCGTAGAGTGTGCCGATAATTACAGACTGTGAATAAGATATAGGAGGCACGAATGTCAAACAACATGTCTCGCCGCCGGTTCCTCACCCTCATGGGTGGCGCTGCGGCGGTCGCCGGGGTCACCCTTGCTGGCTGCGGGTCTGCCAGCACTAGTTCTGACAGCAGTACCAGCACNGCCTCGGGGACCACATACATCATCGCCACGGATACGACCTTTGCTCCGTTTGAGTTCACGGATGCAAGCAACAACTTCGTCGGCATCGACGTCGACCTTCTCGCGGCCGGGTCAGCCGTGATTAGCACGCCAGAACCGCCGCCTGCTCCAGCACGGGAAGCACAGTAGCTCAGAACGCTGCCATGGGTGGCAAGAACCCGGCGTCGTGTGTGCATCCTCAGCATCATTCCTAGCCTCTTCAGCATGAAAGAAGAACGCCGCGTAGCCATTGCCCTTACGGCGTTACTGCGGGCAGCCGGACCCCCTGCCCTTGAGCTCGGCCGGTGGCGCGCCCGCAAGCTTTGTTCTCTGACGTCAGCATCAAACTCCGCCGTGGAAGTAACGTGCNCGGGTCCGAGTCCTCCCCCCTCGGACCCGTTATTTTTGTGCTTTAAGGCCACATCAATGGTCCTTGTCGACGTCTGTTAACCATAAGGAAAACAACTTCGCGTAGAGTGTGCCGATAATTACAGACTGCGAATGAGATATAGGAGGCACGAATGTCAAACAACATGTCTCGCCGCCGGTTCCTCACCCTCATGGGTGGCGCTGCGGCGGTCGCCGGAGTCAACCTTGCTGGCTGTGGGTCTGCAAGCACTAGTTCTGACAGCAGCACCAGCACTGCCTCGGGGACCACATACATCATCGCCACGGATACGACCTTTGCTCCGTTTGAGTTCACGGATGCAAGCAACAACTTCGTCGGCATCGACGTCGACCTTCTCGCGGCGTGCATGAAGGTTGCCGGCCTCAACTACGACCTGCAGTCCCTTGGTTTCGACGCCGCGGTGGCGGCGCTCGAGTCCGGTCAGGCCGACGGCGTCATTGCCGGCATGTCCGTTACCGATGCGCGCAAGAAGAAGTACGACTTCTCCGACCCCTACTACGACTCCTACGTGTGTGCTGCGGCCAAGAACGGCGGTGCCGTCGCAAGCCTCGATGACACGAAGGGCACGGCCGTCGCCGCCAAGACCGGCACGATGAGTGCCGACTGGGCCGAGTCCATCAAAGACCAGTACGGCTTCACCATCTCCTATTTCGATACGTCTGACCTCATGTATCAGGATGTTCTTACCGGTAACTCATCCGTATGCTTCGAAGACTACCCGGTCATGGCCTATGGCGTCGCCAATGGCAACGGTCTCAAGGTCGTGGGAACAGACGAGAAGAACTTCTCGACTCCGTACGGCTTCGCGGTCCTCAAGGGCAAGAACGCCGAGCTTCTCGACGGATTCAACAAGGGTCTCGCGGAGGTCAAGAGCAACGGTACGTACGACGAGATCGTGAACAAGTACCTCAAGAGCTAGGTACTCTCGACAGGCACCTTTGTGAAACCAGCGAAGACATGAGGGGCCGCATGACTGGTGTCGTGCGGCCCCATGGTGGGTAAGGATGGAATAAACCTGATGACGATGTTGGACGAGCTGGGATCGACGCTGCAGGCCGCGTGGCCGCTTCTCTTCGCGGGCCTGCAGATGACCCTCTACGTGACGAGCATCTCGCTCGTCATNGCCATGGCGCTCGGCATCCTCGTATGTCTCATGCGCATCTCAAAAAACGTCGTGCTGCGTGCGATTGCCAAGTTCTACGTCTGGATCATCCGCGGCACGCCGATGCTGGTGCAGGCGTTCTACATCTACTTCGCCGTTCCGCAGCTTATTCAGGCGGCTACGCAGTCGGCGTTTCGCATCGACATCGTTACCGCGTCGCTCGTCACCCTGACGCTCAATGCAGGTGCTTACATCTCCGAGATTTTTCGTGGCTCCATCCAGGCGGTCGACCCGGGTCAGATGGAGGCATCGCGCAGCCTCGGCGTGAGCTATGCCACCTCGATGCGTAAGATCATCCTGCCACAGGCGGTCCGAATCTGCCTTCCAAGCCTGGTAAACCAGTGCATCATCACCCTGAAGGACTCGACCATCATGTACGCCGTCGGCCTGCCCGAGATCATGAACCAAGCGAAGGTGTATGTGGGCAGGACCATGGATTCGTTTGCTACGTATACCTGGGTCGCACTGATTTTTCTGGCCATCATCAGCGTCTTGATGATCCTGTCGAGTCGTCTCGAGAAAAGGATGCGTGCCTAGATGGCTGATCTCAAGATTAAGGTCACTGGCCTCAAAAAGGACTTCAACGAGAATCACGTGCTCAAGGGCATCGATATCGAGGTCATGGCGGGAGAGGTCGTCTGCGTGATCGGGCCGTCCGGATCCGGCAAGTCGACGTTCCTTCGCTGCCTCAATCGCCTTGAAGACGTGACCGAGGGCGAGATTCTGGTGGACGGCGAGTCCATCACCGATGCCAAGGCCAACGTCGATGCCATCCGCCGTCACATGGGCATGGTATTCCAGAGCTTCAACCTTTTCCCGCACTATACGGTGATGGAGAACCTCACCTACGCNCCNGTCAGNCTCAAGCTCANGACNAAGCNGGAGGCAGAGGAGAAGGCCCGCCAGCTGCTCGCGCGCGTGGGNCTGTCCGAGAAGGNCGANGCTAAGCCNCGGAGNCTCTCCGGTGGCCAGCAGCAGCGNGTTGCCATAGCACGGGCCNTGGCCATGGACCCGGACNTCATGCTCTTCGACGAGCCGACCTCGGCCTTGGANCCCGAGATGGTCTCGGAAGTCCTTGACGTCATGCGNGAGCTTGCGAANGAGGGCATGACGATGGTTATCGTGACCCATGAGATGGGCTTNGCACATGACGTCGCCGACCGCGTGGTCTTTATCGATGATGGGGTCATCTGCGAAGAGGGGGCTCCGACCGAGGTGCTCGACCATCCGCAGAACCCCCGCACCCAGAGNTTCCTGTCCAAGGTGCTGTAGCCGTTTTCCTGGAAAGGACACCCGTCACCTTTTCCGGGTTTTCATATCACGGAAAAGGTCGGGCTACTGCCGTCTATCGCCATGCGAAGATGCATTCGATCGGCGCGACAGGCCACCGTGATGACCTCGAACAGCCGGTCGGACGCACTGGTGGTGGTGCGAAGCGTCCGGAAGACCGGCATGTCCGTGCGCTGGCCAAGTAGCCGTGTCTCGGCCGTGTCAAGTGCAACCGTGTATAGGACGCGGGTACTATGTTCTTGACCTTTATGTGCTTGCCGCTCGACTGCGAGACGAACACATCTTGTTTCTGGTTCACAAGGTCCCGAAAACAGCAGTGAACGGTTGTGTGTGGGAGAGCCTTCCGTGAGCCCCGCCCCAATTCGTCTGTCGCCGACTCGGTCTATCATGGATGAGGGCTGCAGCATCGTTGCAAGGCTAGAACCAGTGGCGTGGAAGAGGAGTTCATCATGGATGACGAGAAGAACACCGATCAGGCACCCGTGGATGTGCATGCCGACGATGTTCCGCTCGGTATGACCTACCACCAGGGACCCGTCATCTACCGCGGTCACATGATTCCCGAGGAGACCACCACGGGAAGTCTTCTCGCTGTGCATGACGATACGGACTGGCTGCATGCGGACCCGTGGCGGGTCATGCGCATTCAGGCGGAGTTCGTAGACGGCTTTGGCGCTCTCGCAGAGATTGGCCCTGCTGTTGCGGTGTTTGGTTCTGCTCGTACCACCTGCTCGGATCCGATGTACGCCGTGGCCAAGAATGTGGGGCACAGGCTTGCCAAGGAAGACGTCACAGTTATCACGGGTGGCGGTCCCGGCATCATGGAGGCTGCCAACTGGGGAGCCTCCACGGCAGGCGGTGCATCGGTAGGGCTTGGCATCGAGCTTCCCTTTGAGGAAGGACTCAACCGCTACGTCAACCTCGGTATGACCTTCCGCTACTTCTTCGTGCGCAAGACCATGTTCGTGAAGTACTCGAGCAGCGCTGTGATTTTCCCGGGAGGCTTTGGAACGCTCGACGAGACATTTGAGCTGATCACGCTCATGCAGACACAGAAGATTACCCCTAGACCCGTCGTGATGGTGGGAACCAGCTATTGGGGCGGCCTGCTCGACTGGATTCAGGGCACGATGATCTCGTCGGGTGCGGCGTCGCAGCTTGATTCCGGTCTTGTCACCGTCACCGACGATGAGGACGAGGCGGTTCGGATTGCCCTGCGGGGTGTCAGGGGCTAGCACGGCGCCGTGCGTACGATAGACCGTACCTGTCGGAAGGAAAGGCATGGTGCAGACAACGCACCAAACGTTTGACGCAAACAAGTCGCATGCGGTCGAGCTGCAGGCGGTCGCCTCGGACATGAACGTGCTCGCGGGGTTTCTCGGCACCCGTGACGTGCCTATCCTTGAATCCACACTGGTGGAACGAACCCTTGGTCGACCCCAGGCCGATGTGATGGCGCTCTTCGGCGGCTCGATTCTTGCGGGCGGAGACGTGCTTGCCGCTGCGATGCGTGCAGGGGTCGCGCGCTGCTATGTCATCGTGGGAGGCGCGGGCCACACCACCGAGACGCTTCGCGCGCGGGTGCGCCGGCTCTGCCCCGACCTCGTGTTTGCAGATGACGCACCCGAGGCGGAGGTCTTCGAGACGTACCTCGAGGCTCGCTACGGCCGTTCGGCCGACCTTCTGGAGACACGTTCAACCAACTGCGGGAACAACATCACTTACCTGCGTGATCTTCTCGCTGCACGGCATGTGGCATGTGAGAGCATCATTCTCTCTCAGGACGCCACGATGGAGCGACGGATGATCGCCGAGGTGGAGAAGGAGATGCCAGGTGTGCGGACGCTGGGGTTTGCCACCTATGACGTGCGGATGGTCGTGCGTGACGATGGGCTTGCCTATGATGACGCTCCGCTCGGCATGTGGGAACCTGAGCGCTACCTTTCGCTGCTCATGGGGGAGATCCCCCGCTTGACCGATGACGAGAGTGGTTACGGACCTCGTGGGGCGGGCTACCTGGCGCACGTCGATGTGTCGGGGGAGGTGCGCTTCGCGTGGGAGCGTCTGCGCGGGGCGTATCCCCACTTGGTGCGTGCGGCGAATCCAGCATATGCGGGGTAGCGCTCGTTGGGGCATGGACCGACTGTTCTGAGTTGCTAATCTTTCAGATATGCTCTTGCGGCTGAAATGCGTTCTCAAAACGAGACGGGTAGCATATCTGAAAAACCCTTCTCCCTTGGATATGCGACTGCGTTCAGAACGACATCCCAAGTTGATACCATGAGACCCCAAGCCCCGTCTCCTCCCAGGGCGCTATCGCGTGGTCTCGAGCCAACGTGTGGTGCAGTCGAGAATCTCCTGGCGGGCGCTTGCGGTGCGTTCGGACATCATGTCGAGTAGCATCTGGCAGGCGAGAACGCCCTCCTCGTAGACTGGCTCCACTATGGTGGAAATGCTCGGCGAGGTGAGATGTGCCCAGTTGGCGTTGTTCATGCCGAGAAGACCCACGCGGTCGGGCACGAGCTGGCGCTGGCGCATNAGGGCCTGGTACACGCGGTCGAGAGCCCACTGGTTAGGTACGCATACGAGTGTTCTTCTCGCCGTGTTGAGGTGCAGCATGAACCACTTTGCAAGTTCGTCCGCGCTGGGGGCCACATGCCCGACGGTGACCGTCTCGTAGGTAAGGTCTCTTGCGGACACCGCATCGGAGAAGCCCGAGAAGCGCTCTTGGCGTGAGCGGTTGTCCACGTTGCTACC
>JGI20225J20221_1001952_pt1 | contig 17613 bp, 7 predicted proteins | sample BioMet4_FD_20221 | JGI IMG/M metagenome (IMG submission 20221) | reverse complement strand
TTTTAAATGGATCAAGCAGCATCTTAAAATCAAGTCCTTTTGGGGAACAACTGAGAGTGCTGTAAGAATACAAATATTTAGTGCCATTACAGCATATTGCATGGTAGCAATTGTGGAGCATGATCTTCAACTCAATAGAAGCAACTACGAAGTGTTGAGAATATTGAGTGCATCGCTTCTGGATAAGACTCCAATTAAGGACCTCTTTACAAAAGAGCTTGTTGATGTGATTAATGATGGACAATTAAGTCTTAATTTTTTTAGTGGACACTAGTGAAGTTTTATAAATGGTTTGTTTAGTAATGTTTCATTATTATGTTCTCTAATATACATCTTGTATATTTTATTGCATTTTTAATTAATTGATATTTAATGATTTTAGTAGTATTTTAAATATTAATTTGTACTCTAAATTACATTCGTTTAATAATTATTAAATTGGCACATTTAAGGATAATTTATATATATGAAAACACTTTATTTGTATATGAATATAAAAACAATAGCTATGGAATGGCGCATTCTCTACGTTAATAGGAATTTAATGCTAATTTGTAAAAATGATTTCTAAAAAGGGTTTTTCTATCATTTTATATACAAAATAATATTTCGTTTTATAGAAAATTACGTGAGAACCTTTGATATGTTTATGACTAGTTGCCAATATATAGTATAAATTTGTGTGAAACTAAATTTAATGTAAAATATGGATATAAAATATTGATAATCAATGGTATATTGATGATTACTGTTTTATGATTCATGATTTTTAAAGACTATACGAACAGGGAAGTTATTGTATTATCACATATTTAATATCATGTATAAAAAAAACAAAATTTTCGCTATTGCTTCAATAATGCTACTCATGGGGGGAAACTCTTATGCACAACAGAGCAATTCGACTTCTCAGCCCAAGGCTTATATGGTCGCAGATGCTCATTTGGATACCCAATGGAACTGGGATGTGCAGACAACAATTAATAAATACGTCTGGAATACGCTCAATCAGAATTTGTTTTTGTTGAAACATTATCCTGATTATATTTTTAATTTTGAGGGCGGTGTGAAATATTCTTGGATGAAAGAATATTATCCTGCTCAATATGAGGAACTTAAAAAATACATAAAAGAGGGACGTTGGCATATTGCCGGTAGCAGTTGGGAAGCAAGTGATGTACTTGTTCCCTCTGTTGAATCATCTATTCGAAATATTTTACTAGGACAAACATTTTACCGTCAAGAGTTTGGGAAAGAAGGAACTGATATATTTCTTCCGGACTGCTTTGGATTTGGTTGGACGCTACCTTCCATTGCATCGCATTGCGGTCTGATTGGTTTCTCATCACAAAAATTAGATTGGCGTGAGCATCCTTTTTATGGAGACAGTAAGCATCCTTTCATGATTGGTTTATGGCAGGGGATTGATGGCCAGAAAATTATGTTGACCCATGGTTATGATTATGGTCATAGATGGAATGATGAAGATCTATCAAACAGTCAATATCTAAAAGGTTTGGCAGAAAAGACTCCTTCAAACACGGTCTATCGATATTATGGAACAGGTGATACTGGTGGCTCTCCGACTTTGGCTTCCGTGCGCTCAATAGAGAAAGGGGTGAAGGGTAGTGGTCCGGTAAAAGTTATTAGTGCTACTAGCGATCAATTATACAAAGATTTTTTGCCTTTTTCCAATCATAAGGAGTTGCCTGTATTCAATGGTGAATTACTAATGGATGTTCATGGGACAGGTTGTTATACATCTGAAGCTGCAATGAAGTTGTATAACCGTCAGAATGAGCAACTTGGAGACGCTGCAGAACGCTCATCGGTTGCAGCTGAATGGTTGGGTGGATACAATTATCCAGGGAAGGCTTTGACTGAAAATTGGAGACGTTTTATATTTCATCAGTTTCATGATGATTTAACAGGAACAAGTATTCCACGTGCATATGAGTTTTCATGGAATGACGAAATGATCGCATTAAAAGAATTTTCAACAATAATATCGTCATCTGTGAGTGCTATTGCAGCAAAAATGGATACCCGCGCAAAAGGGATTCCCGTTGTACTTTATAATGCTAATGCTTTTCCAGTAAATGACATTGTAGAATTAGCAATAGATATGTCAGACTCTTCTAAAGGTCTTTCTGTCTATAATTCATTTGGAAAACGGGCAAAGTCTCAATATATCAGTTATGAAGGTGGAAAAGCTCATTTATTGGTACAAGCTTCTGTACCAGCCACTGGTTATGCAATATATGATGTACGTGTTGATGGAAAATCTGATATGTCATTATCTAAAAAAACTTCCATATTAGAGAATTCTATTTATAAGATTACATTAGATAAGAATGGCGATATTTCTTCTTTAATTGATAAGCGGAACAACAAAGAATTGGTAAAAGATGGCAAAACTATACGTTTGGCTGTGTTTACAGAAAATAAATCTTATAGATGGCCGGCTTGGGAAATTATAAAAGAAACGATAGATAAGGATCCCGTATCTATTGTGGATGATGTCAAAGTTGCTATGACTGAAAACGGTATGCTTCGAAAAACTATTTGTGTTGAAAAAAAATATGGAGATTCTTCCTTTAAACAATATATTCGTGTATATGAAGGGAGCAGATCCGATCGTATTGATTTCTATAATGAGGTCGATTGGAAATCCACAAATACCTTATTAAAAGCTGAATTCCCTCTAAATTTGGAAAATGAAAAGGCTACTTATGATTTGGGCTTGGGAAGTGTTGAAAGGGGAAATAATACACAGACAGCCTATGAAGTTTACGCTCAACAGTGGGCTGATTTGACTGATAAAAGTAATGGCTATGGCGTGTCAATTATGAATGATTGCAAATATGGATGGGATAAACCTAATGAAAATACAATTCGTTTGTCTTTACTTCATACTCCATCTACTCAGGGAAATTATACTTATCAAGATCATCAGGATTTCGGACACCATGTATTCACTTATAGTCTGGTTGGGCATCAAGGTAGCCTTAATAAAACAGAAATAGCTAACAAAGCTGAAATATTAAATCAACCGCTTAAAGCGTTCTTTGCTACAAAACATTCTGGTGAACTGGGTAAGAATTTTACATTTGCAAGCTCTAATAATCCTAATGTTGTTATCAAAGCTCTTAAAAAGGCTGAAAGTTCCGATGAGTATGTGGTTCGCGTATATGAAATGGGAGGAGAGGTATCTCAAAATGCAGAAATCACTTTTGCAGGAAACATTATGAGTGCTTGTGAGGCAGATGGTACTGAAAAGGAAATTGGTGGTGCGTCTTTTGAACAAAATAAATTGAAAATATCAGTATCTCCTTATGGAATTAAAACTTTTAAAGTTAAATTGAGTAATATATATCCAGCGCAAAACTTTGATTATGCTTATTTACCATTAAATTATGATCGCAAATGTTTTAGTTGGAATGCTTTTCGCCGTGAAGGTAATTTTGAGTCAGGTAATAGTTATGCAGCAGAATTGCTCCCGGATTCAATTTTAACTGCTAACAACATACCATTCCGTCTGGGGGAAAAAGAAATTGCAAATGGTTTAAGTTGCAAAGGTAATGTCATTCAGCTCCCTGCCGGAAAATCGTTCAATAAGCTTTATATTCTTGCTGCATCTACAAATGGGGATAACAATGCCAAATTCCATGTTGGAAAGAATGAGGTAAATGCAATGATTCCTTATTATAGTGGCTTTATTGGTCAATGGGAACATATCGGTCATACGAATGGATTCTTAAAGAATGCTGAACTTGCATATGTGGGCACTCATCGTCATTCTAGTGAAGGCGATGAAGCTTATGAATTTACATATATGTTTAAAATAGGAATCGATATACCTAAAGGGGTTACTTCAATAACTCTGCCCGATAATCCTAATATTGTAATCTTTGCAGCAACCTTAGTTAAAGAAAATATTCCGTTAGTTGTTCCTGCTTCAGAAGAGTTTCATACAGCTTTGAAGAAGGGAGATAATACCACGTCTGTTGCTTCGAAAAGCAATCTCTTGAGTAAAGCTAAAATAATTGCTTGTTCTGGAGAAGTTAATAAGGAAGAATTAGCACAATTTGCAGTTGACAGTGATTTACAGACAAAATGGTGTGATGTGAATATGTCTCCCAATTTTCTTGATTTTGATTTAGGTGAGAGTCGTTTAATTCAAGGTTGGAAGTTAGTAAATGCTGGTAATGAAGATAACGGCTATATAACGCGAGGTTGTTTTTTGCAAGGGAAGAATAAACAGAATGAAGAATGGAAAACAATAGATATAATCTCTGATAATAAAAAAGATACAGTCACACGTAGCTTTACTCCATTATCGGTTCGCTATATACGTTTGTTAATAACTCAGCCAACACAGGGAGGTGTACCTGGAGCAGCTAGAATATATGATTTTGAGGTGTTTTAATAATAGAAGAATCCAGTAAAAGTCATATCTTTTACTGGATTCTCATTTAATTAAGAAGAACTTGTTTTACTAAAGTATTTATTTCGTTTATGAATAAAAAACTACTCTTTTTTGCGTCATTTATTTTGTCGAGTATGTTGGTTTTTGCCCAGCAACCTGTTGAGTTTGTGAATCCAATGATAGGCACGAATGGAATGGGACATACCTTCCCTGGTGCGTGTATGCCGTTTGGTTTGGTGCAATTGAGTCCTGACACGGATACCATTCCACACAATGTGAATGGAGCTTATCAAAAAAACGCATATGAATATTGTGCCGGTTATCAGTATAGAGATAAGACGATTGTAGGATTTAGTCATACACATCTTAGTGGAACAGGTCATTCCGACTTAGGGGATATACTTATTATGCCCACTACAGGAAAATTGAAATTAAATCCGGGGCGGTCTACAAATCCGGAGGAAGGATACAGATCTCGTTTTAGCCATTCCACGGAAAAGGCATCCCCTGGATATTATGAAGTGATGTTAGAAAATTATGGAATCAAAGCGCAATTAACTGCGACCCAGCGAGTAGGGATTCATAAATATACTTTTCCTAATAAAGTAGATAAGCATTTAATTCTTGATTTGATACATGGTATCTATAACTATGATGATAAAGTATTGTGGGCTAGTATTCGCGTTGAAAATGATACTCTTCTGACAGGCTATCGGATAACAAATGGTTGGGCACGTACTAACTATACTTATTTTGCAATTTCTTTTTCACAGCCAATAAAAGACTATGGATATAAAGAGAAGAATGTAGTTCGGTATAATGGTTTTTGGCGCCGCTTTCATCTCAATGAAAATTTTCCAGAAATGGCTGGACGTAAAATCGTTGCATATTTTAATTTTGATACGGCTTCTGAATCAGAGTTAACAGTGAAAGTTGCTCTTTCCGGAGTTAGTACAGAAGGTGCATTAAAGAATTTAGAAGTAGAAACTTCTGGTAAAGACTTTGATACCTTGAAGAAAGAAGCTGCTAACCAGTGGAATCGTGAATTATCCCGTTTTGAGATTGAAGGGAATCCAAATCAAAAAGCGATGTTCTATACGTCTCTCTATCACACTATGATTAATCCTTCCGTATATACTGATGTAGATGGGCTATATCGCGGATTGGACAATAATATTCATCGTGCTGACAGTTTTACAAATTATACTATTTTTTCCTTATGGGATACATACCGGGCGGAACATCCTTTGTTAAATTTAATTGCACCATCAAAGAACGCAGATATGGTGGAGTCGATGATTAAACATCAGCAGCAAAGCGTTCATGGCATGTTACCTGTATGGAGTCTGATGGGAAATGAAAACTGGTGTATGAGTGGTTATCATGCTGTTTCTGTCTTAGCTGATGCCATAACAAAGAATACTTTTAGTAATGCCAAAGGAGCATTGGAAGCTATGATCAAAACCTCAAATGTCTCTTATTATGATGGCATTGCAGATTACTTGCGTTTAGGATATGTGCCTTTTGATAAAAGTGCGACTAGTGCATCTACCACCTTAGAATATGCTTATGACGACTGGACTATATATCAAACTGCTTTGAAAGCCGGTAATCATGAAATAGCTGAAACATATCGTAAGCGCGCTTTAAATTACAGGAATATTTTTGATCCTCAGATCGGATATGCGCGTCCTAAATATAGTAATGGTTCCTTTAAAAAAGATTTTGATATATTACAAACTTACGGAGAAGGCTTTATTGAGGGAAATTCATTAAACTTTTCGTTTCACGTACCACATGATGTGTTTGGAATGATAAAACTCATGGGTGGGGAAAAACTTTTTGTAAATAAATTGGATAATCTGTTTACCATGCACCTTCCTGAAAAATATTATGAAAACAACGAGGATATAACTAAGGATTGTTTGGTAGGGGGTTATGTTCATGGAAATGAACCTAGTCATCATGTCCCTTACCTATATGCATGGACATCACAACCTTGGAAAACTCAGTATTGGATTAGAGACATTTTGAATAAAATGTATAAGAATGAAATTAATGGACTTGGGGGGAACGATGATTGTGGGCAAATGTCTGCTTGGTATATCTTTTCAGTGATGGGCTTTTATCCTGTATGTCCGGGAACNGATCAATATGTTTTGGGAGCTCCTTATTTACCTTATCTTAAATTGAATCTTCCAAATGGAAAGATTATTGAAATAAAGGCTCATGGAGTGAGCGATAAAAAATGCTATGTAAAGACTTTAAAATGGAATGGACGTACTTATGATAAAATGTACATAACACATAATGATTTACTTCAAGGGGGGGTATGGGAATTTGAGATGTCTGCTTCACCAAACCGGCATAGAGGTCTTCTAAAAGAAGATAAACCATATTCTTTGACAAATGAATAAAAAACCAGTGAATGCATAAACAAAATACTTATATAAAATGAATAAACGAAATCTTATACTTTTAGGAGTTGGAACCATTCTTTTGTGTTCTTGCGCTATTGGCAAGAATGGCTTGTCTCAGTCGCATAACAAGGATTGGAGAAAATATAATATTGGGCATATCATTTTTGAAGATAAAGCTCCCGAATCTGTTGGATCAAAAATATATCATCAGATTGTCAAGGCCCCAGATATGTATATCCAATCGCAAGCGCGTACAGTTTTAACTACGTTATATGATTCACCGAAAGATAGTATTCCTCCGGTATATAACATACATTATACCTTAGAAGATATTGAAGGAATTTCAGCTAAAGGTGGAGGTAATGGCAATGTCTCAATTTTTTACAGTACTCGGCACGTTGAAAAATCATTTGTGAATAATGATACGGCTAAAGTTCTTTTTGAAACTAGGGGAGTGTTGCTACATGAGCTGACTCATGCTTATCAGTTGGAGCCACAAGGAATCGGGTCGTATGGAAGCAATCGTGTCTTTTGGGCTTTTATTGAAGGAATGGCTGATGCTGTTCGAGTTGCAAATGGAGGATTTCGAGAAGGCGATAGGCCAAAGGGCGGAAGTTACATGGATGGATATCGTAGAGCCGGTTACTTCTTTGTTTGGTTGCGTGATCATAAAGATANTGATTTCTTGAAGAAATTTAATAGGAGCACTTTAAAGGTCATACCTTGGTCTTTTGATGGCGGTGTGAAATATGCATTGGGTAATAAATACAATATTGATGATTTGTGGCGTGAATATCAAATTTCCGTCGGTGATATTGTTGTAAAATAAGTAGATGATTATGTTTCGATATTATTATAGAGCATTATTTTTTGTATTGACTTGTCTCGGTTTGTCTGTAGCTGTTAATGCACAAAATGAGAAATTAGTAGATTACGTAAAACCATTTGTTGGTACAGATGGTTATGGGAATGTATATCCTGGTGCGCAAATACCGTTCGGTGGAATACAAATTAGTCCGGATACGGATAATAAATATTATGATGCTGCTTCGGGGTATAAATATAACAGACCTACAATAATGGGTTTCAGTTTAACTCATCTAAGTGGGACAGGTATCCCTGATCTCGGAGATTTCTTATTTATTCCCGGAATCGGTGACATGAAATTTGAAGCAGGAACTCATGAGAAGCCACAAGAAGGGTATCGGTCTCGATATTCACATCAAAAAGAATGGGCATCTCCCAATTATTATGGAGTAGACTTAATAGACTATGGTGTGAAAGCTGAGATGACATCCGGAATACGTAGTGGAATTTTTCGGTTTACTTATCCTAAATCTGAAAAGGCATTCATTATGGTAGATATGGATCATACTTTGTGGCAGTCATGTGAATGGTCTAATTTGCGAATGATTAATGATTCTACAATCACCGGATATAAATTAGTTAAAGGTTGGGGACCGGAACGACATATCTACTTTGCCGCAGTCTTTTCAAAAAAGTTATTGAATTTACGTTTCGTTCAGAATGGTAAGCCTATTATCTACAATACATCACGCTTTAGAAGCGCTCAAGAAGCTTGGGGTAAAAACTTAATGGCTTGTATATCATTCAATACTAATGATGGGGAAGAAGTGACTGTTAAAACTGCAATTTCAGCGGTTAGTACTGATGGTGCTCTTTTGAATTTGAAAGAATTGGAAGGATTGAATTTTAACTCATTGAAAAGTAAAGGAGAACAGTTATGGGAGAATGAATTAAGCAAATATACAGTTGTAGCAGATCGTAAAACCAAAGAAACCTTTTATACTTCTGCATATCATGCAGCTCTGCATCCTTTTATTTTTCAAGATGCTGATGGTTCTTTTCGCGGATTGGATAAAAACGTTCAAAAAGCAAAAGGCTTTACTAATTATACCGTATTTTCTCTTTGGGATACTTATCGTGCTTTTCATCCATGGCTAAACTTGGTAAATCAAAAACTGAATGCAGATGTAGCTAATTCAATGTTAGCTCATTATGACAAAAGTGTAGAGAAAATGCTTCCTATATGGTCTTTTTATGGAAATGAAACCTGGTGTATGATAGGCTATCATGCTGTTTCTGTATTGGCAGATATGATTGTAAAAGGCGTGAAAGGGTTTGATTATGAGCGAGCTTATGAAGCAATGAAGACAACAGCTATGAATAAGAATTATGATTGCTTATCTGAATATCGCTCAATGGGATATGTGCCTTTTGATAAAGAAGCGGAATCGGTATCCAAAACATTAGAATATGCATATGATGACTATTGTATAGCTCAGGCAGCTAAAGCTTTAAACAAAGAAAATGATTATCAATACTTTTTAAATCGCTCATTATCTTATCAAAACTTAATAGACCCACAAACTAAATATATGCGTGGAAAGGATAGTAATGGTAAGTGGAGAACTCCATTTGCCCCAATTGCATATCAAGGGCCTGGGTCTGTTAATGGTTGGGGTGATATAACTGAAGGTTTTACAATGCAATATACGTGGTCTGTCCCACATGACGTTCAGGGCTATATAAATGAAGTAGGTGAAAAGTGGTTTCAAAGCAAATTGGATGAACTGTTCACTGTTGAATTGCCGGATGATATTCCTGGTGCTCATGACATACAAGGCCGCATTGGTGGTTATTGGCATGGAAATGAACCTTGCCATCATGTCATTTATTTATATAATTATATAAAACAACCTTGGAAATGTCAAAAGTGGATACGGGAAGTTGCCAGTCGATTTTATGGCAATGAACCAAGTTCATTAAGTGGTAATGATGATTGTGGGCAAATGTCTGCATGGTATATGTTTAACTGTTTAGGTATTTACCCTGTAGCTCCATCAAGTAACATATATAATATTGGTTCTCCATGCGTTAAAGGTTTAAAAGTGCAAATGAGCAATGGCAAAACAATTGAGATGACTACAGACAATTGGTCCACAAGTAACATATATGTAAAGGAGCTATACATTAATGGAAAAAAATATAATAAGTCGTATTTGCGCTATGGTGATGTACAGAATGGAGTGAGAATACATTTTGTCATGAGTGCTAAACCTAATTACAAACGTGCTGTATCTGATGAATCGGTACCTCCATCGGTATCTTTGCCGGGAATAATTCTTAAATATCAGCGCCCTACTAATTATTAATCTTGCTTTTGTATTCTTAATGTTTATATATACTGAAAGGCCAAATCGCTGTAACGTTTAAAATGTTTTGGCCTTTCAGCTTTTTATATTGATGAATAGCGATTATTTTTGTGAAGCCATTTGTTTAAAATGTGATTGATTTACTTTAACTTTATAAAATGCTATGAAAAAGAGTCCTCTATTTAGTTTTTTTTTGATATTATTTCCTGTTTTGTTGTGTGCTCAGCCAGCAATCAAGGACAAGACTCCTGTTGACTATGTAAATCCTTATATTGGCAACATTAGTCATTTATTAGTTCCTACATATCCTACAGTTCATCTTCCGAATAGCATGCTTAGAGTCTATCCGGAACGAGAGAATTACACAAGCAATACAATAGCTGGCTTGCCTCTCATTGTTACTAGCCACAGAGGAAGTTCTGCTTTTAATTTAAGCCCTTATCAAGGATCTTTATCAGAAGTCTCCTCTGTAGTTAACTATGGTTATGATAATGAGGTTTCTAAACCTTACTTTTATAGTGTAGACTTGGATGATTACGATATTCATGTAGAATATGCACCCTCACATCAATCTGGTATCTATAAATTTAATGTAGAATATTCCGACCGTCCAGTCTATTTGGTCTTTAATACTCGAAATGGGGAATTAAATACAGATGGTAAGACTATTTCCGGATTCCAAAAACTTGGTAATAACACTCAGGTTTATATTTATTTGGAAACTCAGGAAAATCCGATAAAAATAGGTACACATCAAGGCGATAAAATTCAAAGTACAGATAAAAATACCAAAGGAAAAAATGCCTATTATATAATTGAATATCCCAAAGGCACGAAAGAAATAAATTTGCGTTATGGCGTATCTTTTATTTCTACTGATCAAGCAGAGAAGAATCTTCGACGTGAGATTAAAAAATATGATTTGAATGCTGTTGCGCAACAAGCGAAAAATATATGGAATGAATCGTTGGGTAAAATATCGATATCAGGTGGTACGGAAAGTCAGAAAGCTATTTTCTATACCTCTTTGTATCGTACTTATGAGCGTATGATTTGTATTTCTGAGGATGGAAAATACTTTAGTGCATATGATGGTAAAATTCATGATGATAATGGAACTCCTTTCTATGTGGATGACTGGATCTGGGATACTTATAGAGCTACTCATCCGCTGAGATTGATTATTGAAGGTAAGAAAGAAAGCGATATGATTAATTCTTTTATTCGTATGGCTTATCAAATGCAACCTCATTGGATGCCTACTTTCCCTGAAATTAATGGGGATAGTCGCCGCATGAACTGTAATCACGGTGTTGCAACTATATTAGATGCTTATAATAAAGGAATGCGATTTTTCGATTTAGCTGGGGCATATAACGTTTGCAAAGCTGGGATAACAGAGAAAACATTAGCTCCTTGGTCATCGAAGCCTGCTGGTGTTTTAGATCAATTTTATAAAGAAAAAGGGTATTTTCCTGCATTAGCTACTGGAGAGGAGGAAACCGTGCCGGAGGTGCATTCTTGGGAGCGCAGACAACCAGTGGCTGTAACTTTGGGAACAGTGTTTGACGAATGGTGCTTGGGAAATATTGCAAAAGCATTAGGTAATAATACCGATGCGAATTATTTCTTAGATAGAAGTTTAAACTATCATAAGATTTTTAATGAAAAGACCCGCTTCTTTCATCCGAAAGATGCTCAAGGTAATTTTGTGGAACCCTTTGATTATAGGTATTCTAGCGGCATAGGGGCTCGTGATGCTTACGACGAAAATAACGGTTGGGTGTATCGTTGGGATGTACTTCATAATATTTCTGACTTAGTAAACATGATGGGAGGCCAAAAGGCTTTCGTCAATGAATTAGAGCTGATGTTCAGTACTCCTTTAGGTAAAGGAAGACCCGATTTCTATCACCAATTTGGAGATCATACCGGTAATGTCGGACAGTTCTCAATGGGAAATGAGCCAGCTATGCATATTCCTTATTTATATAATTATGCCGGTGAACCTTGGCGTACTCAAAAGCGCGTACGTAGCTTGTTAAGTCAGTGGTTCCGAAATGATTTAATGGGTATTCCTGGTGATGAAGATGGGGGAGGACTAACTTCCTTCGTTGTATTCTCAATGATGGGATTTTATCCTGTTACACCGGGTCTTCCCATGTATGTCATAGGGAGCCCAATGTTTGAAAAAGAAAAGATTTCATTGAGTAACGGGCGGACGTTTGAAATTATCTGCCATAATTATTCTCCAGAAAATAAATTTATTCAGTCGGCAAAGCTAAATGGCGTGATTTGGGATAAATCATGGTTTAGTCATGAAGACTTAATGAAAGGTGGCAAATTGGAATTCATAATGGGTAAACATCCTAATAAAAAGTGGGCTACCTCCAATGAATCACTTCCTCCTTCTTTTAAAATGTAACCTATTAATTAATAAAGTGTTTTATTATGAGAAAATTTCTTTTATTTTTTTCGTTATTTCTTTTATCGTATAATGTCTATGCTTTAGGAAAACAATCAAATCGCGAAGTGTCTGTACAAAGAGCGCGTCAAACTTTAGACTCTTTATATGTTCATTATTCTATTCCCGGAAGTTATTTGTTACGCGAAAATTTTCCTTTTACTGACCACTACTCTGCTACATATCTAGCTAATGGCGAACAAGACAATGCGGCTAATCCTTATTCTTATCTTTGGCCGTTTTCCGGTTCTTTTTCTGCGGTCAATGCATTATTTGAGGTAACTAATAATAACGTTTATAAAAAGATGCTAGATAATAAGGTATTACCGGGCCTTGAAGAATACTTTGATACAAGCAGACATCCTTATGCTTACTCATCCTATGTCCGTACGGCTGCACCTTCCGATCGATTTTACGATGACAATATATGGCTTGGCATTGATTTTACCGATTTGTATGCACTCACCAAGCAAAATAAGTATCTTGAAAAAGCTCAGTTGATCTGGAAATTTATTGAAAGTGGTACTGACAATAATTTAGGTGGAGGAGTTTACTGGTGTGAGCAAAAGAAAGAATCAAAGAATACTTGTTCTAATGCTCCTGCTGCGGTTTTGGCTTTGAAATTATTTAAGGCAACGAGAGATAGTAGTTATTATCGGCAAGGGAAAGCTTTGTATGAATGGACTAAGAAGAACTTGCAAGATAGTTCGGACAATCTTTATTATGACAACGTTCGCTTAGACGGAAAAATAGGTAAGGCAAAATATGCATATAATAGTGGCCAGATGTTGCAAGCTGCCTCTTTACTCTTTGAGTTGACGAAAAAAGATAGTTACTTGCTTGATGCCCGTAATTTGGCAAAAGCTTGTTATGACTATTTCTTTATGCCTTTCACCTCCTCTAAAGGTGAATCATTCCAAATAATTAAGAAAGGTGATATTTGGTTTACAGCTGTAATGCTGCGAGGCTTCATTGAGTTCTATTCAATAGATAAAACTAAAACTTATTTAGATGCTTTCAAAAGTAATTTGGACTTCGTATGGATAAATGCCAGAGATAACCAAGGTTTATTTAACACTGATTGGACAGGAAAACAAAAAGACCAGCGTAAATGGTTACTTACTCAAGCTGCTATGATTGAAATGTATGCTCGCATTGCAATTGTAAAATAATTATAGTTTTATTCTTTTTGATATATACATAAAGTGTTTTTTTTACTTATATATTCGCTTCCCTTTTTAGGAGAGTAATTAATTAGACTGATAAGTTAATGATGTTATTATAAGTTTCATACTTCTTTCTATATTCATTGGGTGACATGTCACCCAATGAATGATGCAGGGGACACTCATTATAATCTCTCATTTGTGTCATTCCTCTTTGATAAATTTAATAAGATTTTTCTAATTAGGAACAGTCTGATTTAAAGAGAAGCACATGCTATGTGTAATTGGGAACTTCTTTGTTTGTTTTATGTAAACTATATTAATCGGCTTATTCTAGTCATGACAAAGAGTGATTCGCCAAATGTTCCTTTCATCAGAAGGCTTTTCAGAGGGGGGGGCAATCAGGTAACGACTGAATATAAATCAAGTAACGAGTGAATGGCATTCAAGTAACGAGTGAATTTGTTTGGAATAACGACTTAATTATCATCACTCAAAAAACCAATGTTTAATTTTTGCTTTCTGTAAATTCTTTATTCTATACTTATTGGATTCATTTATAAACAGATTATGAATTGCTCTTTTTAATTTTGCGATAGTCTTTTGGAGTCATGCCATATTTGTTTGCAAACTCCTTATAAAAATATGAACGACTGATTATTCCCACTTCAGAGATCACTTCTTGAATAGACATATCTGTTTCTGTGAGTAATTGAGCAGCTTTTTCCATTCTGGCATTGATGATAATCTCACTAGGTGATATGCTAGATATTTCTTTAAATCTTCGGTAGAATTGCCGTGAGCTCATAGCCATTTGGTCTGCAATGAAAGATGACCCGATATCCTCTTTGTCTATGTTTTCATTTATTATTTTCAGTACTTTTTTCATGAAGTCAGCTTGTTCGGCAGTTCTGCATGATGTTTTGTCTGTAAAGTCACCAATATTAGTTATACCTATCTGTCTGGATATATTCTGTCCGTAGATTGATTTAAATATTATCTCTTTCAAAAAAGGAAGGTCATACGGCATCATGACATATCCATCCGCCCAAAGAATAAGATCTTTTTGGGTAGATGGTTTTATATTCCAGCTTAGCATCGGAATGAATGTTATGTTTGCAAAGAGAGAACGGTTTGTGTTCATATATTCCATAAACTTATCTTCCGCTTCTGCGTACATAAACATATCTACTATAAATCCGGAAAATGCCACTGGTGCACCTTTTAATAGCTCAAAAGCTTGCTGTACATTTTTTACAGAGCGAATGGTGAAACTCTCCGATAACAGTTCCGATATTACCCATGTTAATTCATCTCGATCTTCCAATATCAATACAGTGGGATTGTTTGCAGATTGCTCAACTTCCAATACTGGGGTGAATGTGATAGACAGAATTGACTCTGATTGATTATCTTGATATTCTAATAAACATTTCCACTGATTTAGCGCCGAGATTATGAATGAGTGTAAAATTTGGAATTGGAAATCTTTATCTACTAAAGTCCCTTTTTTTGCATTTGGAGTGGCATTGCCTTGCATTACCTCAAGCATCTTTCTCAGAAATGTAGCGTTGGTTGTCGAAAAAGTTAATGTGAATTTGCCTTCANTCTCTTTACAATTAATATTCGTGTATTCTTCGTTTCTTGTTGCTAGCCAATAGCTATAATACAATATGCTGTAAAAAGCGTTTCTATATACGTTGAATGACAGTTCATCTGAAATATCGGCATGAATAAGAGAAACATCATTGTTCTGTTGCTTTAGCATATCAATTATTTTATTTGATGCTTCCTTTATGTTTACGATTCCTGTAATGGAGAAATTGACCGGTATATAATCACTTATTTGATCGGGTTTAATAGAACTGACATAGCCCGATCTAAATAAACTTGACATCATGGCTTCCCTTATGACATCTGCACTTCTTTGACATTCATCTTGGGATATATCCTTTCCTCTCAGTTTTTCACAGGCTGTATATATTACAGACATGCAATTGTTGTACTCTCTGTATTGCCTGCTGTGGTAAGGCTTCACTGCATTATTCCGCTCTATCTCAAGAAGGTTCTTTACCATCCTTTCCCGACTAATATATTTTTTGGTAAGGAACGTGATATAACCCATCGATAACAAAAATAAGACTGTGTATATTATCTTGGCCCAAATAGTCTGATACCATAGAGGCAATATATGCACAGGTATCTCAAAATATTTATATTCGTTGTTGAACACATCTTTTTTATAGCGAACCTTGAATACATAATTTCCTATAGGCACGTCAGTATAAGATGCTTCATTGAGGCTACTAAAAGAGCTCCATTGTTTGTCGTATCCCTCGAGCATAAAAGAGTACTCTATATCGTTGCCGTTTATATAATCGGGAGCTATAAAATTCAAAGAGAATGCAAGCTCATTCTCTTTAAAGTAGAGGGCNGTTTTTTCTTTATTGTAATATTCTCCGGGATTGACACTTCTTCTTCCAATGATTATTTTCCGCAATAATATTTCCGGGTAAAATTCGGTGTCATTAATCACATTTTTATTAATATGAAGCAATCCGTCTATGCCTCCTAGAAATAGGCTGTTAGTATACGGACATTTATAATAGGCATCGTCACTGAATTCACCAACTTGCACTCCACCTGAATAATAATAAGCGTGTGAAAAGCCATTCTTTGGGTTGTATTTAATGAGTCCTCTATTTGTGCTTAACCAGAGAAAACCTTTGTTATCTTGAAGGATACCGTGTATCATGTCATTTAATAGTCCTTGCTCGCGACCAATGTATTGATAAGTCGTTTTATTGTTCTTGAAGGACAATATAACCAAGCCTGAGGTGGTTCCCACATAGAGCTTATGCTGATCGGCTGAGAAATGCAGACTTAGCACATCGTCTACCGCTTTATGGAGTATTTCTTTTAATGATATTACCTTATATTCGTTAGTGCGCATATCGAAACGAATTAATCCTTTCTCTCTGCTACCCATCCATAATATTGAGTCACCTTCCGCAACCATGGCATAAAACATGATAATTTCGTTTTGATCATAGAAGAACCGATGCTGTTTCTGTGCTTTTACGAGAATATCCTTGTTTTGTTCTTTGATAACGATCTTACATAATCCCATCCCTGAAGTGGCCAAGTATAATACACTGTCGTTGGCTTCGAATATCCGATGGATCTCCTTCAGATGTGCATTAACATGGTGGATCTTCCTATCTCCATAAGAAAAGAAAAACAACCCGTTGGCTCCTGAACCTACCCAAATGCCATTGTGATATCGACTTTCTCTAAGTGAATATACTTGAAATTCATTGTCAAGCTTGGTATATGAAAGAGCGTTTTGTTTAATATCGGCTGAATATACTTCTGTACTATTGGGCGATATCCCCTTTCGGTATTCTTTTATACATACTAAACCGTCTCCTTTTGTTCCAAACCATAGATTTCCAAACCTATCGGTAATAATAGATCGCACCTGTCTGCTGAGATTAGGAGACAAATCTTTCAACATAATATTGGTGGCTATTGAATGCTTCTTGTAGTAAGCAATAGCACCTTTGCCATCCGAACCAATCCATAGAATATCCTGGTGGGCATCTTTATAAATATTGAAAATGCGGATATTACGATCAATAATACTTTCTTTATATTTCTCAGAAGCCTTTAGACGGAAGAGACCGTTTGTACGGAAGGCAATAATAAAATCATCATAAAAAGGGGTGATTCCTGTTATTTCTCCATATTTGCTGATCAAAGAGCCTATATTCCTGATATAAATTTTCGATTTTCGGGCAACGTCATAAAGATATAGCTCTTTATTTGAGTCGATAAAGCAAATTGTGCCATTTTGATAAAACATGTAATTTATGGCACAAGGGTGGAAAGCTATATAAGATACCGATAATCCAGGGTTACCTTCTGATTGTTTTTGAGTGAATGAGCTCAACCTGTA
>JGI20225J20221_1001949_pt1 | contig 17631 bp, 13 predicted proteins | sample BioMet4_FD_20221 | JGI IMG/M metagenome (IMG submission 20221) | reverse complement strand
ACCTTTCCGGATACGCAGAGCTCAGCTTTATTTCCAGAAACAAAAAAAGCAAGAAAGGCAATTTCCTTAATAACAGAAAGCAAAGAAACGAAGGAAAAACCCAAATATATGCAGAAATCCCTTTTCCGCGTCAATCTGAGCCTCAATACATAACAATAGGGTAAAGCCACGCCGGCCGCCGCGAGCGGCCGCCCGCGCCCCGCGCGCCGCCGCCGTTTCTCTGAAAGGACCCTCGCCTCGTCGCAAATAACCGGGGAAATAACGCCCTCACTCGTCTTTTGCCTACGCACCCTGACGACTTGTTCTTCTCTTCCCCCCTGCCCCTCCCCCGAAGATCAGTTCTCCGAGGTCTTATGCTAGGTAGTCACCGGCTCTCCTGTTCTTAACCCGGAAGTAGGAAAAGAGACAACTCTTCAAAGAAGGGCTCCGCGAGAGAAAGGTGGCCTTCATCGATGTCTTTTTGCGCCGCCATTAACGCGAGGCGGAGTTCCACTTCACCTGCTAATTCTTCTGAAATCACATCCTGGCTCATCGGGTATCCGCCTTTCGATTAAAGAATAATCGTCATAACGATAAAAAGAGGCTCAATAAAATCTAACTCGGGTCTGTTTTTCGCACCCGAGTAGGATTTTATCCCCGGGTTAACGAAAAAGGCCTCTTTTCCTATAATCGTTTTGTCTGGAAACGTTAAGGAAAGGAGACCCATATGGATTCTAACGCTTTTTTGACGAGATTTGGATTCGACCCGGGCGATTTCGAGGCAGGCGCTGAAGGTCCGACAAGATCCGACGGGGGGTTCATTTACACCGCCACGGAGCTGAGGAAGGAGGACGCCGAATGCCCTTTCTGCCAAACGATCGCCTACGTCGAGGTCAACACCCATTACTTCGCCACCGTGCGGTGCAACCAATCGGACACCGCGTCCGACGTCCTCCGCGTCAGGAGGATCGTCTACCGCTGCAGGAAATGTGGGAGGACCTTCACCCTCGACCTCAAGGGCATCGCGGCCAAAAGGCAGATCTCGACCGCGGAATGGAACGGGATGGTCGCCGATTTCTCGTCGCACATGACCTTCTCGGCGATGAGGTGCATTCAGCTGTTCGATCAGGCGTACCCCGAGCTTCGCCGCCTCCCGATGCCGGAGATACTCTGCATAGACGAGATCCGCTTCTCGAGCCAGGCCGACCAGAAATACTGCTGCGTCCTGCTCGATTTCGAGACGGGCAGGATCGTCGACATCGTCAAATCGAGGCAGAAAGCATACCTCGACGAGTATTTCCGCGCGATCCCCGAAGGGGAGAGGAGCCGCGTCAAATGGGTCATCTCGGACATGTACGACGAGTACGCGTTGGCCGCGCGGGCGTTCTTCCCCCACGCGAAGCTCGTGGTCGACCGCTTCCACGTCGTGGAGCAGCTCACCAACGCCATAAACGTCATCCGCGCAAGGGTCATGAAAACGTTTGACAAGGCCTCGCCGGAATACGGGTTCATGAAGGGGCATTGGAAGGAGTTCCTCCGACGGAAGGCCGAGATCACGGACAAGACGTACCGCCCGAAATCGACGGGCGAGGAGGTCCACTACGATGCCATGGTGAGGCGCTGCCTCGCGCTTTCGGCCGACCTCTCCCAATGCTGGGACGCCCTCCAGGACCTCCTCAAATACACCAAATCCCAGTCGTCCTACACCGACGCGGCGAGGGAGGTGGAGTTCATCTCGGGGAAGCTGATGTCCTGCTCGGCCGACGAGGCCAGGAAGGCAGGCGCCACCTACGCCAAATGGAAGAACGGCATCGCGATGGGCCTGGCGAAGAACCAAACGGGGCTGACGCTGACGAACGGCAGGATGGAATGCCTGAACAACCGGATCAAGACCATCATCAAGGACGCCTATGGGTACCGCAACTTCGAGAGGTTCAGGAAGAGGGCGCTCCTGATCCTCTGGGCGAATCTCGGCCATTGAAAAAGGGATGCGTTTTTCCGCATCCCTTGAACCCGAATCAGATTTTATAGTTTCAGGCCGTTTCGATCACAACCCGAGTAATCCCGAGTTAGATTTTATTGAGCCTAAAAAGAAAGGACCACCGCTTGCGCGATGGCCCTANTNGATGCACGACTACTTCTCAACCGGATCGTCGATCTCGTCCTTGCGGTCATGGGCTTCGATGTACTGGGCTTTCACCTGTTTCATCTTGCCTAAGACGTCGAAGGAAGCGAGCTTCGTAGCTTCTTCTTCTTCCGTGAGTAAGCCGGTTCCAGCCGGGATCAGTTTGCCCGTGATGACGTTCTCTTTTAAGCCATGGAGATTATCTCTCTTGGCTTTGATTGCGGCATCAGTGAGGACACGCGTGGTCTCCTGGAAGGAGGCAGCGGATAAGAAGGATTCGGTTTCAAGGGCGGCCTTGGTGATGCCAAGGACAAGCGGATGGCCGAGGGCCGGACGCTTGCCGTTGACTAAGGCTTCCTGGTTCGAGAGGGTGTAACGGTCGATGTCGACGCGGGTGCCCGGCAATAAGTCGGTGTCGCCTCCATCGATAATGACCATCTTACGAAGCATCTGACGGATGATGACCTCAAGGTGTTTATCGGAAATGCCGATACCCTGAGCGGCGTAGACCTTCTGAATTTCCTTGATCATGTAGACTTCGACTTTCTCGACGTCTGCCACTTCAAGAAGCTGTTTCGGATTGATCGCGCCTTCGGTGATCTTGCCACCGTTTTCAACGTGGTCGCCCACGTGGACCCGGAGACGGACACCGTATCCGGTCGTATATTCTTTGACTTCCGGCACCGACTGCTCTTCGGTCGCCTTTGAGGAAGACTCAATGGTGACGATATAGCGGCCATTGCCATCGTCTTTGATCTCTTTGACGGTGCCATCGATCTCGCTGATGAGCGCTTCGCCTTTCGGGTTACGCGACTCAACGAGTTCCTGGACACGCGGAAGACCCTGAGTAATATCGGTTCCCGCCATACCACCGGTATGGAAGACCCGCATCGTTAACTGAGTGCCCGGTTCGCCGATGGATTGAGCGGCCATAATGCCAACCGCTTCACCGACTTCAACCAAGCGGCCGGTCGCCATGTTGCGGCCATAGCAATGCTGGCAGACGCCATTCTTCGTCTGGCAGGTGAATAAGGAGCGGATTTCCACTTCTTTAATACCGGCTTTGACGACGGCTTTCGCCTGAGCGTCGGTCATCATCGTGTTCGCTTGGACAATGACTTCACCCGTCTTCGGATCGACGATATCGTGCATCGAGAAACGCCCGGAGAGACGATCTTCAAGCTTCACGATGACGGTATCGCGCGAGGTATCGCGAATCTCACGGACTTTGAAGCCGTGGTCGCAATGGCAATCCTCTTCGCGGACGACGACGTCTTGAGCGACATCGACGAGACGGCGAGTCAGATAGCCCGAGTCTGCGGTCTTTAAGGCGGTATCCGCGCCACCCTTACGGGCGCCGTGGGTGTTGATGAAGAATTCGGCCACCTTCATACCTTCACGGTAGGAGGAGACAATCGGAAGTTCAATCGCTTCGTTCTTCGGGTTCATAACGCAACCCTTCATCCCCATGAGCTGCTTGAAGTTATCAAGCGAGCCACGAGCGCCGGAGTCGGACATTTGAACGAGCGGGTTCAGCTTATCTTTCTTGAGGACGTCAGCGACTTCATCCTTGACCTTGTCGGTGACTTTGGTCCAGGTGTCGATGACCAAACGATGCCGTTCGGTGTCGCTTAACATGCCCTTATGATAGATGTTTTCGACTTTATCGACTTCTTTTTGACCCTTCTCGACGATCTCGGCCTTATTGGTGATGGCGTTGATGTCGGAGATGGCGACGGTGATGGCCGCGACGGTCGAGTACTTGAAGCCTTGATCCTTGATTTTATCGAGGATGGCTGAAGTCTTGGTGGGGGCGAATTCCGTCGAAGTCGGATTGGTCATATCGTACTTATGGAAGACCATGTCGATGATGGTGCCGAGTTGTTTTTTCTTGATCGGAGTCTTGAGCGGGAGCGAGGCGATGTAGGCTTCGAGGATATCACTATCTTCGGAGACCTTATTCGCTTTGGCCCAGGCTTCGACGTCAGAGTAAGAAACAAACCAGCTCTCAATCGTCTTACGGTCGGCTTTCGGATCGTCGTTGATGTAGACGAAATCATCCGGGAAAATCTCGTTGAAGATGATCTTGCCGACGGTCGTGATGAGGTATTTGTCCTCGACCGAGGTCGGTAAGGAATCCTTGTTAAGGTCTTCGCCAAAGGTCTTGTGGATGTTCTTGGCGCGGATCGCAATGCGGTTATGGAGCGAAATCGACTTCGTTTCATAGGCATCGACGACTTCTTGGACCGAGGCAAAGACTTTGCCTTCGAGCCCCGCGTATTCCTCAAACTTGACCGCCGCTTCTTCGTTGGCGACTTTTTCGGCTTCGTCTTGAATCTTAATCGAGCGGAGATGTTTGGCTCTCGCTAAGAAATCCTCGCGCGATTCTTCTTCGGTCAGATAGTAGTTGCCGACCACCATATCCTGTGACGGAATGACGATTGGTTTGCCATCCTTCGGGCCCAAAATGTTGTTGGACGCGAGCATGAGATCGAGCGCTTCTTCTTGCGCCGCTTTCCCAAGCGGTACGTGGACGGCCATCTGGTCGCCATCGAAGTCGGCGTTGAAGCCCGGGCAGACCATCGGGTGGAGTCGGATCGCGTGACCATCGACAAGGCACGGCTGGAAAGCCTGAATGCCCAGACGGTGTAGGGTCGGAGCGCGGTTCAATAAGACCGGGTGCTGCGAGATGATTTCTTCGACGATATCGAAGACCACGCTGTCGTAGCGGTCGATGATCTTATCGGCTTGTTTATGCGCGGTGACATAGCCTCTCTTGATGAGAAGAGCGGCGATGAACGGACGGAGTAATTGAATCGCCATTTCGCGCGGAAGGCCACACTGATACATCTTGAGTGACGGACCGACGGCAATGACGGAACGGCCGGAATAGTCGACACGTTTGCCAAGAAGATTCTGCCGGAAACGGCCTTGCTTGCCCTTTAAGCCAGAGCTTAAGGACTTGAGCGGACGTCCGCTAGGACCGGTGACCGGCTTATTGCGGCGGCCATTATCGATCAAAGCATCGACGGCTTCTTGGAGCATACGCTTCTCGTTCATGAGAATGACGTACGGGGCATTCATATCGATCAACTTCTTAAGACGGGTGTTGCGTGAAATGACACGGCGATACAAATCGTTGAGGTCACTGGCGGCAAAGCGACCGCCATCGAGTTGAAGCATCGGACGGAGATCGGGCGGAATGACCGGGATCACGTCAAGAACCATCCACTCCGGCTTTTGTTTGCTGTCGCGGAAGGCTTCGATGACTTCAAGGCGCTTGGTGAGCTTGAGACGGCGCTGGCCGCTGAACTCCTTTCACTTACACACTTTCTCTTTCTTCCCCCTTTTCCCTCTTTTAAATCTCGATTCCTTCGGACGAATTCCTCACGTATCGAGATTCGCGACTCTCGCTGAAGCAATCCACGGCGCTTCTAAATCCGCGGCGGGCCACCTTCGCCGCCGAATCGCCGGCGGCCCGGTGGTACCTCCTGATGAAGTTCGGCAATTGGTGAAGAAATCGAAAGTACTCGGCCGGATTCTGGCATCTTGGTGAATGAGTTCCATCGGCCTTGAGGGGCGTCGGCGCTGCCTTTTCAGGGATTGGGGCCTTGAACGCATTGAATGACGTCCGCGAACGAAATTCCGACACGGGCGGTCCCGTTTCATCTAAAGAAGTNTTTGTACTTCAAAACGGTCGAAGTGCCCGGATTCAGAACGATATGGGCAGCGAAATAAATGACTTCCTTCGAGCTGCTTCGGGGAGAACATCGAGNACGCAAGACCCATGCGGGAAGGGATGCCCTTCAGATACCAAAATGTTGGGAGCAAGGGTGAAACGAGNTCAATGTGACCGAACCGCTCACGGCGCCACTCTTTGGAAANANCCTCGACACCGCACTTTTTCGCAGNNGATGCCTTGGTAACGGATTCTTTCTTGTATTTGACCGCAATGGCATTCGTAATCCTTGGCCGGACCGAAGATCTTTCTTCGCAGAAGAGACCTCCCAATTTCCGGTTTCTGAGGAACGATAGTTTGATGGTCTCCGGTTTGGTAANCTCNCCATGGGACCAGCTGCGGATGGTGTCCGGGGAAGCAAGACCCACCTGCATCGCGGCTAATTCATTGATATCAAACATGTTATTCTTCCTCCTTTACTCGGCGTCCGAGCTCTTATCGCCCGTGCCCGTAGCGACCGAGAGGCCTTCTTCTTCGGCTTGCTCGCTCGACACCTCAACGGTATCGGGTTTCTCATCTTCGCGCGGCGAAGTGAGATTGCGAATGGCCGAATTGACCTTGCGCTCTTCGATNAGGGCTTCTTTGGCGAGGGCATCCATATCGATGCTTTCGTCTTCGTGGTTATAGAGTTTGACGTCCATGCCAAGGCCTTTGAGTTCTTTGGTGAACACCTTGAAGGCTTCGGGCATGCCGGGTTTCGGAATCGGGAAGCCCTTGATGATGGCTTCGTAGCACTTTCTCCGACCAACCCGATCATCGGATTTGATCGTCAGCATTTCCTGCAAGACGTGCGCGGCGCCATAGGCCTCGAGGGCCCAGACTTCCATTTCGCCGAAACGCTGGCCGCCGTTCTGGGCTTTGCCGCCCAAAGGCTGCTGCGTGACTAACGAATACGGGCCAGTCGCACGAGCATGGAGCTTATCATCGACCATGTGGACCAGCTTAATCATGTACTGGACGCCGACGGAAATACGTTCATCAAAACGCTCACCGGTTTGTCCATCATAGAGGACGGTCTTACCATCGCTCGAAAGGCCAGCTTTGGCCATCAAATCAAAGATTTCATCGTTCGAGACGCCATCGAAGACCGGGGTGGCCACGCGCATGCCGAGTTTGCGGCAAGCGAGACCAAGGTGGACTTCAAGGATCTGCCCGATGTTCATACGAGACGGAACGCCCATCGGGGAGAGCATGACATCGATCGGAGTGCCATCCGGAAGGAACGGCATATCTTCGACCGGCAAGATCTTCGAGATGACGCCCTTATTACCATGACGGCCGGACATCTTATCGCCTTCGGAGATCTTTCTCTTCTGGACGATGTAGACGCGGACTTTCATGATGACGCCCGGCGAGAGCGGATCTTTGTTCTTGCGCGAATAGATCTTCACTTTGAGAACAATGCCAGCGCCACCGTGCGGAACGCGTAAAGACGAATCTTTGCCATCTTTCGTCTTTTCGGCGAAAATGGCCATGAGAAGTTTTTCTTCAGGGGTCGGCTCAGTCTGGCCTTTCGGCGTGACTTTTCCGACGAGGATATCGCCCTCTTTGACTTCGGCGCCCGGAATGATGATGCCCGACTCATCGAGATACGTTTTCGCATCTTCGCTGACGTTAGGAACATCGCGGGTGATCTCTTCGTTGCCGAGTTTCGTTTCGCGGCACTCGAGATCGTAGGCTTCGATGTGGATGGAGGTATAGACGTCATCCTTCACCATGCGTTCGGACATGATGACGGCGTCTTCGTAGTTGTAACCATGCCAGGTCATGTAAGCGACCAAAACGTTATGGCCTAAGGCTAACTCGCCATTCTTCATGGCGGGGCCATCGGCGATCACTTGGCCAGCTTTGACTTTGTCGCCCACGCTGACGATCGGCGTCTGGTTGATGCAGGTGCCTTGGTTACTGCGGTCGAACTTCTGGAGGTGATAGGTGCGGGTTTCTTTGCCTTCTTTGACGGCAATCGTCGCACTATCCATATAGGTGACTTCGCCATCGGCGACCGCCACCACGGCTAAACCGGAGTCTTTGGCAATGACGCCTTCAAGACCAGTTCCGACATAAGAAATTTCCGGACGGAGAAGCGGCAAAGCCTGACGCTGCATGTTCGCGCCCATCAAAGCACGGGTGCTATCATCGTTTTCCAAGAAAGGAATACAAGCGGCAGCAATCGAGACAATCTGCTTCGGCGAGACGTCAACGTAATCGACGAGCTCTTTCTTTGCGAGAGCGTTTTCATCATCGTGACGGGTAACGACTTCGTCTTCGACAATCTCTTTGACGAGTTCTTTATTGCCATCCCCGAAATCGACCATCTCCGGGGCGCTCAACTTGATGTTGGCCTCGGCGATATAATGGCCGCGCTCATCGTCGGCGGAAAGGTATTCGGCCCGATCGCTGACGTAATAATGCATCTTGCCATCGGCGCCCTTCGTGTGGAGAACAAGACGATACGGGGTCTGTAAGAAGCCGTATTGGTTGATCTTCGCGTAAGTCGAAAGGTTGTTGATCAAGCCGATGTTTTGACCTTCTGGGGTTTCAATCGGGCAGATACGACCATAGTGGGTGTAGTGAACATCGCGGACTTCCATCGAAGCGCGATCTCGGGTTAAGCCACCAGGGCCCAAGGCGGAAATACGACGCTTATTGGTAAGTTCGGCGAGCGGGTTGGTCTGATCCATGAACTGCGAAAGCTGGGACGAAGCGAAGAATTCGCGGATGGAAGAGGTCAAAGGACGAATATTGACGAGGGCTTGCGGTTTCGCGGTGTCGAGGTCAGTGATGGACATCTTCTGCTGCACCGTCTTCGACATCTTGGTAAGACCGATGCGGAACTGCGTCTGGAGTAATTCGCCAACGCAGCGGACCCGGCGGTTGCCGAGGTGATCGATATCATCGGTTTGACCGATGCCATCTTGAATATTGCAGAAATAGGAGAAGCAAGCGACCATATCGGAAATCGTCACGCGCGAAACGGAAGGATGCGTCTCATCGCCATTGAGCGTGAGATCGGTGCCAATGATATTGGTGACGCCGTCTTCCTTCTTATCGTTAGCGTAGACTTTGACGAGAGTGACATTCGAGAACGTATCGAGTTTCTCGTTGACTTTGATCTTCTTGGAATGAGCGCCTTTTTCGAAGAATTCCGCATCGCGGAGTTCTTGGACGTCTTCCTTGGTGAGTTTGTAATCCTTGACGAAAGCTTCGCCGGCTTTGTTGGTGAAAATCTCACCATCGGCACTGACGAGGTTCTCGGCGAGAACGCGGCCATTAAGACGATCATAAACGCCTAATTTNGTCGCGTACTTAAAGCGGCCAGCGCGACCCAAATCGTAGCGTTTGTCATCGAAGAATTTCTGAACGAGGAAATTCACGACGCCATCTTGGGTAATCGGCTCGCCCGGCTTTAACTTTTTGAAGATATCAATCAAAGCTTCGGTGCCATTATGGATCGCCGAATCTTTGGCTAAGGTCAACTTCATCGAATCGCTATTACCAAAGAGATCGGTAATCGCTTTTTCGCTGTCGATGCCTAAGGCTTTGAAGAGGATGGTCGCCGGCATCTTTCTTTGCCGGTCGATGCGGACCCACATCACACCCTTGAGATCGCTCTCGAACTGGAGCCAAGTGCCCCGAGTCGGAATGATTTCACCATTGTAGGTGTGCGCGCCGGATTTATCGGCNGTATCNTGGAAATAGGCGCCAGGCGAACGAACGATCTGCGAGACGATAACCCGCTCCGCGCCATTCACGACGAAGGTGCCGGAATCGGTCATCATCGGGACATCGCCCATGAAGACTTCGTTGTCTTCTTTGATTTCGCCAGTCTGTTTATTCCGTAAACGGAGGGTGACTTTCAGCTTGCTTGAATAAGTCAGGTCCCCTTCTTTGCATTCAAGCGGTCCATATTCCGGGGCTTCAAAATGGCAGTTCACATAATCAATGAACACGGTATTGGCATAGTTGGCGATCGGGAAGACCTCTTTGAGGACTTCGTCGAGACCTTTTTCAATGAACCATTTGAAGGAATCCGTCTGGATTTCCACAAGGTAAGGCAATGCGGTATCGCCACTGATCTTCGAGAAATCGATACGATCGTTTCTCGCGATGGTCGGGGCGTACTTGGCATCATTGCCTTCGTACTTTTCACGGTAGGCTTCAACGACTTCTTGTTCTTTAGACATATTTTTGTTGTGCTCCTATTTGGTGGCGGCAATGACGTAATAGCCTTTATGGCGGTCAAGAATCTCAACCTTATTATTAAATAAGGATTGAAGATGGGATAAGACGCTTTCGGCGCCTTGTTGACGGCGGATCACCACGATGAGTCGCCCGCCTTCCACAAGGTGGGACGGGGCTTCATCATAAATNCGGTAGGTCACTTTTTTGCCTGCGCGNATCGGGGGATTCGAGACTATCGTGTCATAANGATGGGAGATGCTGGTGTAAACGTCGCTAGGGATGATCTCGACTTGGGCAGCGACGCCGAGGGATTCGGCGTTAGCTTTTGCAAGATCGAGGGCCCGCAAGTTCACGTCCGACAATGTGACGTGACGTTTCGGGTCAGCTTTGGCAAGGATTAGTCCGATTGGGCCTATGCCGCAGCCTACATCGAGGAGGGAACTTCCAAGATCGGCTTGGAGGATGGTTTCAAGCAATAAACGCGTACCATCGTCCAAGCTGTCTTTACTGAAGACGCCTCGATCGCTCTTTAAGGAATAAGACTCACCCTTCAGTGTGAAATGGAGCGTGAGATTTTGATGTCCTAATCCCTCAACATTATCGAAGTATTGGGGCATATTGACGCTACCTCCCTAAAGAAGCCAAATCCCCACCCCGGGGCGACGAACTCCGGGGAGGGGCATTAAAACGTGATGGAGAAACGACTATTTGACTTCGACTTCGGCGCCGGCATCGACAAGAGTCTTCTTGTGGCTCTCGGCTTCGACCGGGCTGATCTTCTCTTTGATGGTGCTCGGAGCAGCATCAACGAGTTTCTTCGCATCCATAAGGCCTAAGCCAGTGATGGCTTGGACAGCCTTGATGACAGCGACCTTCGAAGCAGTCGGGCCAAGGCCTTTGAGAATGAGGTTAACCTCAGACGGGCCTTTCTTGACTTCTTCTTCAGCCGGAGCGGCAGCCGCCGCGACCGGGGCCGCAGCAGTAACGCCGAATTCCTTCTCGACTTCTTTGACAAGAGCATTGAGCTCAAGGACCGACATCTGTTTGAGGGTGTCAATGATCTGAGCGTTGGTTAATTTTTCAGCCATGGTATTTTTCCTCCATTAATTGGCTGCCGGGGCAGCGGCTGCGGGAGCAGCGGCTTCTTGCGGCATCTTATCGGCAATCGACTTGACGGCTCTGGCAAAGCCAGCGACGGGTTCGTTGAGAACCATGCAGAACATCGAGAGCAATACTTCCTTCGACGGAATCTTCGCGACTTCTTTCATTCCCTCGGCATCCACCGATTGTCCTTCAACGAAGCCACCGCGAACCACGAGTTTATCGTGAATCCGAGCGAACTTGTTGACAATGGCGGCACCGCTGCTGACGTCTTTNGAGAAGACGAAGGCATTCGGGCCCTGAAGGAAGGACGCGTCGACAGTGACGCCGTTATCCTTGAGAGCACGGGCGACGAGAGTGTTCTTATAAACACCCATGTGCGCGTTTTTCTCAGCGAGTTTGCGGCGGAGTTCTGTCAGCTCGGCCACGGTTAATCCCTGATAAGAGACCACCACAANGGTCGAACTATTCTTAAGGCCATCACTGATTTCCTTGACGGAATCTTTCTTGGCTTGAAGAACATCCTTGTTCATTCTAATGTTCCTCCTTTCTTNNGCGACTATGTGAAGCTTGATATTCCTTTGTNGGTCTATTGTGAATGCGAACCTCAGCAATCTGGATTATTAAGGCACGTGCCGGTTGCGATCTTAGGTATAGCAAGCATTTCACCGAATNNAGANNCGNCTCGAATTAGTTGCGNGCGTCGAAGGTGATCTTGANNCCNGGGCCCATCGTGGTNTGAACCACAGCGGTCTGGATGAAGAAGCCTTTGACNGTCGANGGACGGCTCTTGGCNATCGCATCGCAAACCGCTAAGAGGTTATCGACGATGTCCTTCTCGGNGAAGGAGCAACGAGCAACCGAGANATTGAGGTTGCCATCTTTGTCAACACGGTAAGCNATNTTGCCCTTTTTGATTTCGGTGATCGCTTGGCCGATNTGCATCGTNACGGTGCCNGTCTTCGGGTTCGGCATTAAGCCTTTCGGNCCTAAGACACGGCCCATCTTGCCTAACTCACCCATCATATCCGGGGTCGCGACGATGACATCGAAGCCNAACCAGTTTTCATTCTGGATCTTCTCGAGCATGTCTTTGGCGCCGACGAAGTCCGCACCAGCGGCCTTCGCTTCGTCTTGTTTGCCCATCGTGAGGGCTAAGACCTTCTTCGTCTTGCCGTTACCATGCGGAAGCACCAAGGTGCCACGGATGAGTTGATCGGCTTGAGTCGGATCGACGTTGAGCTTGAAGCTCACATCGATGGTCGAATCGAATTTGGTGACGCTGGTCTTCTTGAGAAGGGCAGCGGCCTCTTCGAGGGAATATTGTTTAGTCGTGTCGACTAATTTGAGGGCGGCTTCGTACTTTTTACCATTCTTTTGCATGTGGTGTGCCCTCCTTACTTGTCGACGGTGATGCCCATTTGACGAGCACTGCCTTCGATGATCTTCTTGGCGGCTTCAACGTCATTGGCGTTGAGATCCGGCATCTTGTACTTCGCGATTTCTTCGCACTGTGCTTGCGAGATGTGGCCGACAATCTTCTTCGGATTGCCCGAGCCTTTCTTCAAGTTGGCGGCTTTCAAGATCAAATCCGCAGCCGGAGTGGTCTTGATGACAAAGTCATACGACTTGTCTTCGTAAGCGGTGATGATGACCGGAACGTTCTGTCCCTTGCGATCAGCGGTCTTCGCGTTGAAGTCGGTGCAGAACTTAGCCATCTGGACGCCCGCCGAAGCGAGCTTTGGTCCCGGATGCGCTTCCCCGCCGGGGAGCTCCATCTTAAGGACTTTGACGATTTTCTTTCCCATGTTGTCCTCCTTTTGAACAATCATGCAGTGGTATCGGGCCCTCGTCAGAAGGCTCTTCCACGCTATGCGCCTTTGTGCGCACGTGAAATACTATACGCGCGAGCGAACGCTAATGCAACGATTCTTTTTAGGGCTGATCGGATTGTTCACCGTGCACAAAAATGAACTCAATGGGGTTTGGCGAAAAAGAGAAACGTTTTGCCGATATTTTTTTAAAACGCGTGGGCGAGACCAGGTTACTTTTTCCGGTACGCCAAAATAAAGAGCACGGCCAAAAAGAGGACGAGAGCGCCCAGGATCACGCCGAGCCAAATGGAGAAGGGACCCCAATCGAGTTCGCCTAAAGAAATTTTCATTTAGAGCACCTCCCCATAGCGGCGTTTATAAAGATTTTTTGCCAAGGTAGCCAAAAGCATGTAAAGCAAAATGGCGAGAATGAGATAGATGAAGTAGACCCAGGGAAGCGGCGCTAAACCTAAAGCCCCGCTCACGCCTGGGGTAAATGGCAAGGCAATCGCCACGCCAATCGCCAAAAGACTCGCGAGGCAAAGTTGCCACGAAGCCCGCGATTGGAATAAAGGAATCTTGTTGCTCCGAATCATGTGGATGACCAGCGATTGGCTCGCCATGCTTTCGACAAACCATCCTGTCTGGAAAAGAGCGATGAAGAGGGCACTATCCGTCCCAGGATCCCCCCAATGACCGCCGGCGAATAACGGACAAATCACGAAATACATCACCAGATACGTCAGCCAATCGAAAATCGAGGAAGTGGGCCCCATCCACAGCATAAACCGCCCCAAACTCGAGGCATCCCATTTGCGGGGTTTTTGCAGGTATTCTTTATCGACGTTATCGAAGGGGATCGCAATGCAGGAAAAATCATAGATCAAGTTCAGCAAAAGAAGTTGGAGCGGGAGCATCGGCAAGAAAGGCAACAAGGCCGCGGCAGCCAGTTCGGAGAAAATATTCCCAAAGTTGCTCGAGGCGGTCATCTTGATGTATTTGATCATGTTGGCGTAAGTCTTGCGGCCTTCGATAATGCCGTCGACGAGAACCTCAAGATCCTTTTCGAGCAAAATCACGTGGGCGCTCTCTTTGGCGATATCCACTGCCGTATCCACCGAGATGCCAATATCGGCGGCTTTTAAGGCGGGGGCATCGTTGATGCCATCGCCCATGTAACCGACGACGTGGCCATTGTGGCGAAGGGCTTGGACCACCCGGGCTTTGTCTTCGGGTGAGAGTTTAGCGAAGAGATTGCATTTTTCGACGCCGATTTGCAGGGATTTTTCATCCATCCCTTCCACGTCCTTCCCCAAAAGAACGCCCTCAAGCGGCAATCCCACGAGCTGAAAGACGTATTCCGCCACTTCAGCGGAGTCCCCGGTCAGCACTTTGGTATGAACCCCGTATTCCTGAAGATGGGCTAATGCCTTGGCCGTGCTTTCCTTTGGCGGATCAAAGAAAATCAGATAACCAATCAAAACCATATCTTTCTCGTCTTGGACGCCGAAGGAGTTCACAGCGCTCGGATTGTTCTTTTGCGCCACCGCAATAATGCGAAAACCGCGCCGGGAATACGAAGCGACCATCGAACGGACTTTATCGAGGATATCCTCGCTCATCGGCACAACGTTATCCCCGACTTCAGCGAAGGAGGAGATCGCCAAGATTTCCTCGACCGCCCCTTTGGTGATCATTTGAGTCTTGCCGCTGGCGTCCTTGACCACAACCGACATCCTCTTCCGGGAGAAGTCGAAAGGGATCTCGTCAACTTTGGTGTAGGTTTTATCGAGGTTGGCTAAGGCGGGATAGGTGTTCGAAAGCTCTTTGGTTTTGCCGATGATGGACTGATCCATCAAATTCTTAAGTCCCGTCTGATAATACGAATTGAGGAAGGCGTGGCGCAAGACGCGGTAATCGGTGACGCCATTGATGTTCAAGTGATCTTCCAAAGCGACCCGATCCTGGGTTAGCGTTCCCGTCTTATCGGTGCATAAAATATCCATCGCTCCGAAGTTTTGAATCGAGTTGATGTTTTTGACAATGACTTTCTTCTTGCCCATCGTGATTGCCCCTTTAGCCAGACACGAGGTCACGATCATCGGCAGCATTTCCGGGGTTAAACCGACGGCAACCGCCAGCGCAAACAGCGATGCCTCGACCAGATCGGAAGAGCGTCGTGAGGCGTGAGACCCACCGCGATGGAAATCGCGAAAAGGAAGGCCTGAAGCCAATCGTGTTTGGTAAATCCGTTGATCAAAAGGACGGCAGGAACCATGACTAGCATGAACCGAACCAAGAGCCAGCTCACCGAATCAACCCCTTTATCAAAGGCGGTTTTCTCGTTTTTGCTGAGGTTGCTCTTGCTGGCGATTTGACCATAAGTCGTTGAATTGCCGACGGCGATGACGAGGGCTTTCGCACTCCCGGAAACCACTGTCGATCCTAAGAAAGCAAGATTGCTTCGATCGCTTAAACCTTGAGGATTTCCCCGCAAATCGGCGCTCTTTTCCACGGGTTCGGCCTCGCCGCTCAGGGCGCTTTGGCTCACGAAGAAATCTTTGGCGGAAAGAATCCGCACATCGGCAGAAATCAAATCCCCGACCGCGAAACTCACAACGTCACCCACCACGACCTCATCGAGGGGGATTTCTTCGCTTATGCCCGCCCTCGTGACGGCTGTCGTTGTTTCAACGAGATTCGATAATTTCTCAAGGGTTTTTCCGCTTTTCTCTTCTTGGATAAAACGAAAAACGCCGCTGACAAGAACCAGGACCACGATGATGATGCTCGCGACCGCGCTCTTTTCGCCTTCGGCCGCCAAAACGTAGTCGGTGATAAAACTCACCGCGGCCAAAATCAGCAAGACCAAAGTGAACGGATTCACGAACGAAAGCAATAAGCGCAATAACGCGTTTTTCTTTTTGCTTTTGACGACAACGTTACGGCCATAACGTTCCCGCTTTTCCTCGACGGCTTCTTCGCTTGCGAGACCATCGCTTGAGGTCTCGTAAAGCACATAGAGCTCATCTAAAGAAGATTCTGAGGCCTTCTTATAACGGATTTCATCCGAAAAAACATGCGGTTTTCCCGCGAGGTTTCCTTTAACGCTATCCATAAGCGTTTCCTCCTAAAAACTAGCCGGAGGGAACGCGAAAATCCTAGGCGATAGACGGAAGGAAAATCACGAGCCCTCGGCGCATACTACAGTCGTCTCCTTGTGCGTTTTCCATTGCCGTCTATCACCCGTCTTTCTTTTTGAGGCAACTCATTCTAGAAAGGTCAAAGGAAAAAGACAAAATGATTCGAATAAAGAATACATTTTTTACAAAGTGAAGCCCGTTTTGCAGGGATTTCGATTTTCAGGGGTTGAATTAACGGATCTTTTTATAGAGCAATAAAAGCGAATAAACCGCCAAAACCATCGTTAATCCCGTATCGGCTAAGACTGCGATGATCAAGGGGAGTTTGGGCAAAGTTACTGCCAAAATCATGATGGCCAACTTCACGCTCAAGGCGATGGCGATATCCTCAATCGCCCGGCGTCTCGTGGCTCGGGCAATCGTCAAAGCGGTCACGATCTTCGAAGGATCGTCGTTCATGATGACGACATCGGCGGAGTCGATCGCCATGTCGCTTCCGCAACCGCCCATCGCCACTCCGACATCGGCCAAAATGATCGAGGGAGCATCGTTAATCCCATCCCCGACATAGGCCACGGCCTTGGGGGTACCATCGATTTTTTCTTTGAGGAGTTCCGTCTTTTCTTGAGGCAAAAGCTCGCTGTGGCATTCTTCGATGCCTAAGCTCGAAGCGACCGCTTCGGCAGAACGAGTCTTGTCTCCCGTCAGCATCACCGTCTTCACGCCCAAACGTTTGCAACCTTCGATCAATTCTTTCGATTCTTTGCGGACCACATCATTGAGAACCACGTACCCCGCATAGCGTCCATCCACTGCTAAATAGACCACCGAACCAACTTCGTTAACCTCCGGGACAGCAATCTTTTCTTCCTCGAAGAGGGCTTTGCGGCCCGCCAGAATCGCATGAGATTCATAGACGCATTTCTCGCCTTTGCCCGCGATTTCGCTATAAGAGGTGATTTTTGCGGAGATTTCTCCTGCATCAGCCCCTTTCATGATGGCTTTGGCCAAGGGGTGATCGCTCCGGCATTCGGCCGCTCGCAAATACGAGGCAAATTGTCCTTCAGGCAAACCGACAGGCACGACTTTCGTCAAACGGAAATCGCCATAGGTCAACGTTCCGGTCTTGTCGCTCACGAGAACGCCAAGTTCATTGAGTTTATCGAAATAAGCCGCTCCTTTGATGACGATGCCGTGTTTGCTGGCTAAGCCAATGCCGGAGAAGTAGGCCAAAGGCACCGAAATCACAATGGCGCAAGGGCAAGAGATGACCAAGAAACAAATCGCGCGGTAGAGCCACTGAAACCACACTCCGGAATCAGAAATTCCTAAGAATAAGGGCGGCACTACCGCGACCAAAAGAGCCAAACCCACGACAATCGGAGTATAAATCCGCGAGAATTTCGTAATGAAACGGTCGGCGTGGGATTTGCTCTTCGAGCTATTCTCGACCAAGGAAAGAATCTTGCTCACCGTCGAATCGGCATAGGTTTTCTCGACTTTAATCTTCAAGGAACCGCTCTTGAGGATCGTACCGGAGTTCACCTT
>JGI20225J20221_1001947_pt1 | contig 17651 bp, 16 predicted proteins | sample BioMet4_FD_20221 | JGI IMG/M metagenome (IMG submission 20221) | reverse complement strand
AAGAAAAAAGAGTTATCACTACAAACGCTTAATTCTCTGTTTCGAAATAAAAAAGAAGAGGAATTTGCTTTTGCAGATTCCTCTCTTTTTTTTATTAAAACATTGGCTACACTTCATCCGGCCATGGACAAGATTTGCCCGTTGCCTTGAAAGAGGGTCGTTGTGCATTTCTGCCCCGCAGGTTATTACCTAGTTCCAAAGAAAGTTGTTGCACCAGTTTTGGATTAGAAACCGAGAGGTCATTCTGCTCACTAATATCCTTAGTGATGTTAAACAGCTCTTTTTTGCCTGTTTCATAGAAATAAATCAGCTTCCAATCTCCTTTACGAATGGTGCATGTAGGTCCGATACCCGGCCCGGTAGCTCCCCAAAGATTGGGGAAATTCCAAACTAACGCACGGTTTTTCGATGTTTTTCCTTTCTGAGTAAGCATGGGCACAAAGCTTTTTCCGTCAATTGACTGCACTGCTTTATAGTTCTTCACACCTGCCATTTCCAAAATTGTAGGATAGAAATCCTCAACAATCAGGTAATCGTTGCATTTCGTTTTTGGTTTTACCTTGCCCGGCCATGCCACAATCATAGGTTCACGGATTCCACCTTCGTAAGCAGAACCTTTCCCACTTTGCAAAGGAGCATTCTGTGTATGCAGTTTTCCTCCACGGTTTGAAGCTGCAAGCCCACCGTTATCGGACATAAAAAGGATGATCGTATTATTACTCAGATTGTTTTTTTTAAGCCAGTTCATAATATCGCCCAGGCTCTTATCCATTCCTTCCACCAAGGTGGCATAAGCCGCTTCTGTCGGATCAAGTCCTTTGTCGATATACTTCTGATAGAATCGTTTATCCTTCTGAATAGGAATATGTACGGCATAATGCGACATGTAGAGAAAGAATGGCTTATCGAGCAACTTGCTGCGATCTAGTTCGGCCAATGCTTCACGGGTAAGCGCTTCGGTCACAAAGATATCCTGTCCCCAGTACTTTTCAAGTCCTGGTACAGCAAAGAGAGACGAAGGTTTGCCATCTGTCCGGTTTCCGAAGTTTTCTGTACCCAGATAGCTGGCTAGTCCACCAGCTGCATGCCCTGCAATATTCACATCAAAGCCGAGGTTAAGCGGGTTCTCACCGGGAGTGTCTATTGCCCCGAAATGTGCCTTACCACAATGGATAGTATGATATCCATTATCCTTTAGAATCTGAGAAAAGGGAGTTACCTGACAGGTGTTCTCAATACCAGCCTCTTCGCAGATGCCGTTCATGTTCCACTTTGGAAATTCAAGTACTTTACTAGGTAGATCCTGCGAAACATTCTTTTGAATAGTCCAGTTGGTTACATGATGACGCGATGCATTCATCCCAGTATAAAGGCTAACACGAGTAGGCGAGCTCACACTGCAGGCATAAGCCTGGGTAAACATCATCCCCTGTTTGGCCAGACGCTCCATATTTGGAGTTTCGTATCTCCGATTCAACGGAGTTTGCTCAGTCCAGAAGGGAAGTGAAGTATCTTGCCAGCCCATATCGTCTACCAAAAAAAGGACGATGTTTGGCCGATTAGGTTTCACATGCTCAGCTTGTTGAGCAGCGTTCGCATTTATGCCACCCACAAAGGAAAGCAGTGCAAACGGAATGGTTGTTTTTTTGTTCATATCTTGTTGTTAGGGGGTTGCTGTGTATACGACAAATTTCCAATTATGGGATATCGGTCACCTTATCACTCATGAAGTGCAAAAGATTCATTTGCACTGCAGGTATTTCCCAATTATTCATTTTCTACAGAAGTTCCCTTGCAAAGTAACAGGCTGACAAGACTTCTGGTTCTAAAAAACGTACAGATCGTAGTGAAAAACAACGCAAAACTTCATTCTCGACAAAGTTCACCAGGCTTGGAGTAGGCATCTTTAAATTAGTTTTCGATGTCTGTGTTTGTGTTGTTCACAATGAAATCATTAGAATAAGGTCGTAAATAAATTGCCAAATTATTTTTTCATTTTTGCAAAGTTAAGATAGCGATTTTTACGGAAATAAACAACAGTAAAAAAGGACTATCCAACTTTCCGGGCAGTCCTTAAGTATAGAAACGAATTTCTAAGAGTATTATTAAGTTTTTCCAGCCAGGAAAAGCTAAGCAACTTTAAGCAATTTCTTCGCCTTCAACGTATTCATCCAGAAATAAATTATCTCCATCAAATACAGCGTACGAATAAAAGTTTATCCAGTCGCCCAGAATTGTTACGCGTGCAGAAGACGATAACATCAAATCAAGCATGATATGGCGGTGCCCATAGATAAAGTAGTTAATTGTGGGATGAGATTTAAGATACTCTTTGGTATAAAGAACCAGAAACTCTTTATCCTCCCCCATATAATCAGGTTCTTTACCATCTATACGTTTCAAACGGCTCTTTTTTGCCCAGCTCAATCCCAATTCAACACTCCATCGGGGGTGCAAAGCCGAAAACATTGTTTGCAAAGTATGATTGTGAAACATTTTTCGGAGCAACTTAAACGACTTATCAGGATCGCCAAGCCCATCTCCATGGGCCAGATAAAACTCTTTTCCAAGTATTTCTGTAGTTATGGCTTTTCGATGAAGAATCACGCCGCACTCTTTTTCCAGATAATCGCCGCACCAGATATCATGATTACCAGTAAAGTAATGTATTTCAATCCCGGCATCAGTCAATTCTGATATTTTCCCCAGAAAACGTGTATATCCTTTGGGTACAACTAATTTAAACTCGTACCAAAAGTCAAACATATCTCCCATCAGATAAATTGCAGCGGCATCATGGCGAATACTCTCAAGGAAGTTCACCAAACGGCGCTCTTGTGTACGGCTATGTTCTATAGCACGTGATCCAAGGTGAGCGTCTGAGAGGAAATAAACTCTTTTCTTCATCACACTTATTTAAAGAAATCCTAATTCCAGTTTAGCTTCTTCGCTCATCATATCTTTGTCCCATTCCGGTTCAAAAACAATGTTAACCGTAGCAGAAGTTACTCCTTCTACAGATTCCACTTTTTGGCGAACATCTTCTACTATAAAATCCACAGCCGGACAATTTGGAGCAGTAAGCGTCATATCGATAANAGTATCACCATTATCNGCTACATCAATCTTATAAATCAAACCGAGATCATAGATATTAACCGGAATTTCCGGGTCATATACAGTCTTAATCATCTCGACAATCTTTTCTTCTATTTCAAACTTCGTCATAATCAGTTATTTTAGTACTGCAAAGATAAATATTAAGAATTAATCTCCAAATTAAAAACGACCTTCGTCAACATAGCTGTAATAATGCCCATCACAAACAATAAGATGATCGGCCAGATTTATATTCATATANTCNCCGGCTTGTCTNANCTTTGATGTAAGTTTATCATCCTCCTTACTAGGACGAGTATTACCAGATGGGTGGTTATGGCAAAGAATAATAGAAACAGCACGTTTTATCAAGGCCTCCCTAAGCACACATCTCACATCTACAGATGTTTCACTTATACCACCCGAACTGATTTTCACTTTATCAATCACTTTGTTCGACTGGTTCAGTAATAACACCCAGCACTCTTCGGTAGGTAAATCGCACATTAACGGATGCATCAGATTGTAAACATCAGTAGAGCATGTTACCTGATTGCGTTCCGTCAATTCCGAGAGTTTCCTTCGTTTTCCAAGTTCTGAAGCAGCACAGATAGAAATTGCCTTCGCCGGGCCAATCCCTTTGTATGTACACAAATCATCAACCGTCAACTTTCCTAGTTCGTTTAAATTATGATTGCACGAAGCCAGCACTCTGCGCATCAGTTCCACAGCTGTTTCCTCTGTATTACCAGAACCAATAAGAATAGCCAGAAGTTCGGCATCGGTCAAAGCTCCTATTCCTTTTTCCAGCATTTTTTCTCTGGGACGATCTTCTTCTGCCCATTGATTAATCGTTAGTTTTTCTTTCATTGTTTTTCATAGAGATAAAAAAAGCACGGATTCAATAAGGAAACTTCCTATTTGAATTCGTGCTTCTTTAAAATAGGTTTGTATTTTTATTTATAAAAATTCTTTTCAAATGCAGAAAATTCATCTTTCTTCAGCACTACTCTTTTCCACCATGCTCTGATAAAACCGGAACCATATCCTGTAAGTTGAATAAAAGAAGCTATAATAGAAATTGCTCCAATCTTTATGCTCTTATTCTGAAAAGAAGAATCAAGCAAAATAATCAATGCATAAAAAAGGATTGGAATTAAGCCACAGAAGCAAAAACAGGAAACAGCAAGCAAAAATAAAAGTCCTGCTGTAAAAGCTGCAGGTAAAAGATGGACCAATTTTAATGATTCTGGATATTTTTTAAATAAGTTAATGCGGGCAATGCCTGAATTATGCACCTGCTTAAAGAATTTCTTCAAATCAGTGCGTCGTTTATGATAAACCCACGCATCGGGAAATAACCTGCATTTATAATTGTTCTTGAAAATACGAATACTAAAATCAATATCTTCTCCAAAACGCATTTTAGAAAATCCCTCTAAATTCATATAAACATCCCGTTTTACTCCCATGTTAAAGCTACGAGGATAGAATTTATCGAGTTTCTTTTTCCCGCCACGTATACCGCCAGTCGTGAAGAAAGAGGTCATAGCGTAATTTATCGCTTTTTGCATATCCGAGAAAGATGCGTCCGCACGGTCGGGACCACCAAAAGCATCGGCATGTTCCTTTTTCAATTCAGCCTCAACAGCATCAAAATAGCCTTCAGGAATTATGCAATCCGAATCAAGAATAATCAGATAATCACCTTTACTACGTTCCGCACCAAAGTTTCGAGTCTGACCGGGACCGGAATTTGGTTTAAAGAAATATTTAATATCCAGAATTTCGCTAAACTTGTTTACTATTTCTTCACAAGGCACAGTAGATCCATCCTCTACAACCAACACTTCAAAATTAGTAAAATGCTGTTTCGCGAGACTAACCAGAAGTTCGTTCACTTCATCGGGACGATTGTATACGGGAATTATTACGGAGTAGAACATAGTTAGATTTGTATATAACAAAATCCCCTCAAAAAGAGGGGATTAAAAAAATATTNTTTGCTTAAAGATTAAGCCTTAACACGACCTTGGTAAGAACCGTCACGAGTATCGATTTCGATTATTTCACCTTCGTTGATAAATAAAGGAACGCGAACTTCAGCACCAGTTTCAACAGTAGCNGGTTTTGTTGCGTTTGTTGCAGTATCGCCCTTAAGTCCTGGTTCTGTNTAAGTTACCAANAGNTGAACTTTNACAGGAACTTCNGCAAAAAGAACNGTTTCAGTTGAAGCATCAGAAACAACTTCTACNATCATACCTTCTTTCATGAAATCAACACCTGTGATTAAGTCATGAGCGATAGGAGCCTGATCATAAGTTTCCTGGTTCATAAAAATATAGTCGTTACCTTCTTTATATAAGAATTGGAAAGGACGACGTTCCACACGAACATCTTCAAGCTTTTCACCGATATTGAAACGGCGCTCAAGAACACGACCAGANACAACGTCTTTCAACTTTGTACGCATAATAGTGTTTCCTTTTCCTGGTTTTACATGTAGAAATTCGATACAGAAATAGAGCTTTCCGTCCATACGGATACAAGTTCCGTTTTTGATGTCTTGTGAATTGATCATACTTTTTTTATTTAACTATTTATTAATCTTTTATTTTACTCATTTTCTTCATTTCGGGTGCAAAAGTAATCTAAATAGATAAAAAACACAAAATGTTTTGACTAAAAAAGGTTTATCTCTTGGTTAATATAAAAAAAGTCTCTATTTTTGCATCCCGATTCAGACTATCAGAATAATAACAATAAAATATATAAGTAATGAAAAGAACATTCCAACCCTCTAACAGAAAGAGAAAGAACAAACATGGTTTCCGTGAAAGAATGGCTTCTGCTAATGGTCGTAGAACTTTAGCTGCTCGTCGTGCTAAAGGAAGAAAGAAACTAACTGTTTCTGACGAATACAACGGAANATAATTNNNNTCTTNAAATAAGAGATTAATAAAAGAAGTAAAGGTTTTGCNNTAAGAACCTTTACTTCTTTTGTTTTTTATATTATCTTTGAGCCNCAATTTAAAGACAATATATAAATAGCATATGACGATAAAGCAATTCTTTTCTTTCAAAGAGAATAAATACCTATGGTGGAATGTGATAGCAATGATTGTTCTTGCCGGCCTGCTNATATTTCTTGTCCTAAAAGGTATTGACATCTATACCCAACATGGAAAATCGGTTCTGGTTCCCAATCTGAAAGGATTAAATGAACAAGAGGCACAAATGATGCTAAGAAACCGNGGGTTGGATTGTATAGTAGTAGACTCAAGCTATGATAAAAATAAAGTCTCTGGTTGTATTCTGGAGCAAAACCCATCAGAGGGTCAACATGTTAAAGAAGGACGAGTAATTTACCTCACCGTTAATTCTTTAACAATGCCTATGCAAACTATTCCCGACGTAGCAGATAACAGTTCTGTTCGTCAGGCCACAGCAAAATTAATTTCCGCAGGATTTATCCTAACTGCCAATGAATCTGTAACAGGAGAACGCGACTGGGTTTATGGAGTTAAATATAANGGCCGACAATTAATGCTTGGTGAAAAAGTACCAACCGGAGCAACTCTTACATTAATGGTAGGAAATGGTACTAAAGAGACTATACAAGAAGANACCATAAATATGGATGATGAGTTTAGTAACCCCGAAGCAACTACAGAACCGGGAAAAGAACCTGCTACCGAAGATTCATGGTTCTAAAGAATAAGCTAATGAAAGATTTTCTGGACGAAATAGAAGATATTGANGAGATTGAAGATGTAGAANAGACTGAATCGGAAATTGGTTCCGGCGAGCTCTATGAACATTTTCGTGTTATTGTNGATAAAGGTCAGGCACTTACCCGAATAGACAAATATTTGTTTGAACGGATTGTAAATGCTTCGCGCAACCGTATACAGCAGGCNGCTGAAGCCGGATGTGTAATGGCTAACGGAAAACCGGTAAAAAGNAACTATCGGGTAAAGCCATTCGATGTTATTACGGTAATGATGGATCGNCCTCGTTATGAAAACGAGATTATTCCAGAAGATATTCCTATTGATATTGTGTATGAAGATAATGACCTGATGGTTGTAAACAAACCGGCTGGACTTGTTGTACATCCCGGTCATGGAAATTATACAGGAACATTAGTTAATGCCATAGCATGGCATCTTAAGGATAATCCTGAATATGATGCTAACGATCCACAAGTAGGACTGGTACACCGCATTGATAAAGATACTTCCGGACTTCTTGTTGTTGCAAAAACACCGGATGCTAAGACTAATTTAGGTTTGCAGTTTTATAATAAAACAACTAAACGTAAATATAATGCGCTGGTTTGGGGAACTGTGGAACAAGATGAAGGCACTATTGAAGGCAACATTGCCCGCAATCCTAAAGACAGGATGCAGATGGCTTTCTTTACAGACCCTAACATAGGTAAACATGCAGTGACTCATTATCGGGTACTCGAGCGTATTGGATATGTTACACTTGTAGAATGTGTTCTTGAAACAGGAAGAACGCATCAGATCCGTGTACACATGAAACACATTGGTCATGTTCTTTTCAATGATACACGATATGGAGGACATGAAATTTTAAAAGGAACTCACTTTAGCAAATATAAACAATTTGTAAACAACTGCTTCGATATTTGTCCACGTCAGGCTTTACATGCAATGACTCTGGGCTTTGTTCACCCTAGTACGGGCGAAGAAATGTTTTTCACAACAGAACTGCCTAAGGACATGACTATGCTGATTGACAAATGGAGAGGCTATATTTCAAACCGAGAATTAGAATGAAACGTACTATTGCAATAGTAGCTGGTGGAGATTCTTCCGAACTCCCCGTTTCCCTTCGCAGTGCCCAGGGAATCTATTCCTTCATGGATAAGGAAAAGTATAATCTGTATATTGTTGAGATGCAAGGCCTTCGCTGGGAAGTTCAACTTCCTGACGGAAATAAAGCTCCAATAGATCGCAATGACTTTAGCTTTTTGCTGAATGGCGAGAAGATTAATTTCGATTTTGCCTATATTACCATTCACGGTACTCCAGGTGAAGATGGAAAATTGCAAGGTTATTTTGATTTGTTACAAATCCCCTACTCTTCTTGCAACGTACTTGTTTCGGCACTTACTTTCAACAAATTTTCATGCAACCAATATCTCAAAGGATTTGGGGTGAAAGTTTCAGAATCTGTAATGCTAAGAGAAGGACAATCAATTACAGACGATGCTGTTGTAGAGAAAATAGGTTTACCATGCTTTATCAAGCCTAATCTGGGAGGTTCAAGCTTCGGCGTAACAAAAGTAAAGGCTAAAGAGCAAATTCAACCGGCTATAAAAAAAGCATTCGATGAAGCTAAGGAAGTAATCATTGAAGCTTTTATGCAAGGAACTGAAATTACTTGTGGATGTTATAAAACAAAAAACAAGGAACAAGTGTTTCCTATAACAGAAGTTGTAACTACAAATGAATTCTTTGATTATGACGCCAAATATAACGGACAGGTTGACGAAATTACTCCGGCGCGTTTATCTGAAGAATTGACTAAAAGAGTACAAACATTGACTTCTGCCATATACGATATTTTGGGTTGCTCTGGAATAATACGTATTGATTACATTATCACTAAAGGTGATAAGATTAATCTTCTGGAGATTAATACAACTCCGGGAATGACGGCCACAAGCTTTATACCTCAACAGGTTAGAGCTGCAGGTTTAGACATCAAAGATGTAATGACTGATATTATTGAGAATAAGTTTTAAGAATATGGAAATCACTACTGAGTTTGACGAGATTCGTCCATACAATAGCGAAGAGCTGCCTCAAATATATGAGGAGCTGATTGCTGACCCAGCTTTTCAGAATGCAATAGCTTATGCTATACCAGGCGTTCCGTTCGAAGCTGTGGCAAATAAAATGCGTAGCTGCAAAACATCTTTGGAATTTCAGAAAGCATTTTCCGCTGAATTCTTATGGGGGATTGCAAGGAAGCACACAGACGGACTGACCTTTGACAATTCGGCCCTGACCAATCAGGATCTATCCTACACGTATATTTCCAACCATCGGGATATAATTCTCGATTCCGGATTCCTTTCAATATTACTATTAGGTGTTGGCAAAGAGACCGTAGAAATAGCCATTGGAGACAACCTCCTGATTTATCCATGGATAAAGAAGCTGGTCAGAGTAAATAAGTCGTTCATTGTGCAACGCGGACTAAGCATGAGACAAATACTTGAATCATCTGCCCGCATGTCACGTTACATGCATTACGCCATTGCCGAGAAAGGACAATCCCTATGGATTGCTCAACGAGAAGGACGTGCCAAGGATTCAAACGACCGTACTCAGGACAGCGTTTTAAAGATGCTGGCTATGGGTGGAGAAGGAGATATTATTGCAAGATTGATATCATTGAATATTGCTCCATTGTCTATCTCTTATGAATACGATCCTTGCGATTATCTGAAAGCAAAAGAGTTTCAATTGAAAAGAGACATAGAAGGTTACAAGAAATCTACTCAGGATGATCTTAAAAACATGGAAACCGGACTTTTCGGATTTAAAGGCAAAGTTCATTTCCANACAGCTCCTTGTTTAAATGAGAAACTGAAACAGTTGGATTCTTCATTACCGAAATGTGAACTGTTCACTCAGATATCAGCAGTAATTGATAAGGAGATATACCGTAACTACAAATTATATCCGGGAAATTATGTTGCACACGATTTACTNTCGGGAGANAATAAGTTTGCCGATCAATATACCACTGAAGAAAAGAACCGTTTTGAGGAATATATTNCCAATCAGCTAGAAAAAATNGATTTNCCNAATAAGGATATNCCTTATCTTAAAGAAAAGCTGCTGATTATGTATGCCAATCCACTNATNAATTCTTTAGNTGCTAATCAATGCGATTAAAAGCCTTATATATTATATTAATTTTCCTCTCCTTTATTTCATGTACAGGAGAGGAAAATTCTTATGTATATCCTTCTGTNAAATTAGAATTTATATCTGCTCAAACAGATGCCTCAGGAAAGATAATTTCTTTAACTACCGATAAANATGCNACCTATACGGTTGAGAAAGATCGGACAGACAGCAAATTAAGCGCTAATGCCTTACAGCGAATAGTATGTAACTACATTGCAACAGAACCTGCTGACAACTCACAAAATGCTTCTGCTGTAATTTATTCGTTAATTAAAGCGGTATCTCCTACTCCTGTTAAGCTTGCTTCTGGTACCCAAATGAAGACTGACCCAGTAGATATTCAAAGTGTTTGGTTAAGCGGTCATTACATAAATATGACTTTACAAGTAATGCTGCAAAGCAAAACTCACTTATTTCATTTTATAGAAACCAATACAACGATTAAAAANGGAGTTCCTTCTATTAATCTGACTCTCTACCATGATAAGAACGACGATGTTGAAGCATATACAAAAATAGCTTATCTATCGGTTCCATTAGATAAATACATTCAGCAATATCCTAATGGCTTNAANGTTTCNATGTCNATTCAGACTTTCAANGATGGAGTGAAAACTTATACTTTTACTTATCCATCTTCTACAATTTAATCTATTAAAAGCCTCTAAACTATTTAGGCCTTCTCTACTCAGAAACTAATTCTTTTATAAGGTTATCTTTTTCCAAACATGTACATGTTTGAGTTCAATCATGTACATGATCGGTAGCGAACATGTACATGTTCATTTCAACCTCCCGCCAATAAATGGTTAATGTTTGCCGGGAAATACATTAAACTGATTCCAGTTGACTACTAATGTTCCTAAGCCTGTAATCAGTTGACCAATTAATTTATCAACTCTGATCCGAGTTTATTTTTTAGGTTTAAAGTCCAAAAGATGTTTACCACCTTTCTACATAATAAATACATCTATATATCAGCAAGATACATTTTTAGATGGTGTACATGGTGTAGATAAATCGTCCTTTTTTCGTTCAGAGAAATAAAAATTTGAAAATTCTGCAATTTGCTGAATTCTTAAAATTTATTCTGTGGAAAGGTAAAATAGTCTTTTTAAGTACACCATGTACACCACGATCTGTGTTAATTTGTTCTCAACCAAAATATAACTATTTGATAATGTGGCCTATACAAAACCACAGGTGGCAGAGGTGGCAGNAAAAAACAATATATTTCGATTCCAGAAATCTTTTTTTGAAAATTCCGCAATTTGCAGAATTTTCAAAATTTATTTTTCAGAAAGGAAAAAAGTATTATTTTACTGCCACCTCTACCACCTAGCTATTTTTATAATACTGATAATGAGGACATAAACAGAGCTATATACATACTAATATAATTATATCAACGGGATATTATAGGTTTTGAGACTTGTATATTAATTTCCTGAACTGCAGATTTGTATTCATCGTCACCATCGGCTTCAACACAAATGGTAATGCCTGGCCATAGTTGCTTAGGATCTACGCCGAAATAATCAGGATCAAGCCGAAATGTATATTCATCTATTTGGATTGCCGGGCCAGAAACAAGTACTATACGCGGACGTACTTTTGCATGTTCATTACACACAGTATCTCTATCCTTATTGACAAAGACAGGTTCAAGGCTGAACTCGTTGTTATTACATTTGCCATTGATTTTTACATGCTTGTTAATATCGTAAAACATCAATTTTCCATTGAGTTTGGCCGATACATATTGCATCTTCTTCCCCAGCGTTTTGGCATACCGAGCTTTAGTGAGTGAAACCATCTCATCGTCAAAATACCAAAACTGATTCTGTGGAATGGTAGATTCATGACCATCTGCATACCAACGGGAATAATAAACGCCGTCGGCCGCTTCGGTTACAAATTGAGGATCGTTATTTGGAGACTGTGTGGATTTTGGAGTATAGACTAAAGCCTTAGCAATGAATTTTGCAATGTAATCCATTGTCTCTTCACAGAGGTCAAAGTGCCCCCTGCCGGCATCGCATAAGAAAGAAATTCGAGAATCGGGATACATCATCCTGAAAGCAAGAGAGGGGTTAACACGTGCCTCCCACCATTCATATTCGCCTTCAATCATTAAGCCCGGTATTTTATCAATGTTTCGGGTACGACCCCATTCTATATTTGCTCTGCCATATCCACAAAGATTCGTACGTGGAGAATCACCATGATAAGAGATAATGCAAAGTGTTTTATCTGGATTCCATGCTGCAAAATTCCATGGAAAGGTTGCTTGTGCGGAATGACCAAATGGAATAATTTTAGCCTTGACAATTTCGGGATGTTTGGTGCCAATTGCAAATTCTTTTATTATCTGTTCAAATCGTTCCTGGCAAGAGCGTTCAAGGCTATCTTTGACAGAAGTGTCCCAATTCTGCGAACCTCGTTGTATAAATGCCATTGCTATGCCTAGGCTATCCATTTGATGAGTAAACCTAGGGCTTCTGAAGAGAACTTCTTCTGTCATATTCTGATGTGCATAGAGCACAGCTTTCACTTCTTTTTGACCACGAGGCAGACGAATATATGCACGTGAGCCCTTTTCGCCTGTAAAATAATCAAATTCAGCTAAACCTACATGTTTACCCGCCATCAATACTGAGCTAACAAATAAAGACAATAAGATTAAGCAATATCGTTTCATAAAGTTATTTATTTGATGAAAATGAAATTACGTCATGCTACTTAAATGTAACATTATTCACATGGTTACCAAGCATAATCCGTGCAAAATCGGCAGTTTTGTACCATCCTGGTTTATCAGGCATCGTGTCGCAGATGCGCTTCCCATCAATGACAAGATTGTCAAATATTACATCTTTTACAGGACGTTCCACACTCCAACCTTCAATAATAGAGTTGCTCTCTTTACCACTGGAATATGTTATATTCTTAAATGTGATATTATTGACGGCTTTACCTGGAGCTTCGCAATATTTTTTGTTATGGAAAACACGTATATTAAAAAGCATTCCGCAGTGGATTGGCTCAATGCGGATATTGTCGAAAAGCACATTCTGAACAATGTTATTATCTCCACAGTTTATAGCCATGCAACCTTGATAATCAATCTGCATCTCGCGTTCTTCGAGGATGTCGATGTTACGATATACAAGGTTCTCAATGGTATCAGACTTCATTGCAATTTCATCCGCATTTTNNGCAAGNGGNAGATTTCTGCTCACANCATCTTTTTTGTAAGAAGCTGCGCCATGAAGACCAATGAAAATAGGGTGAGCAACGTCTGCCCAAAAAATNCAGTTCTGAACGGTNATGTTTCGTGCCGAACCAATNTGNCCCAAACGGGTAGCATAGACAGTCTGGCAATCATCAGAATTACGGGCAAAACAATCATCAATGAGCACATTGGATGATGCAAAAACATTAAATCCATCGCCCCAACCATAATGTGANACAATTTTCACGTCTTTAATCTCTACATCATGCGAACCACCTGTTGGCACCTGAGTTGATACAATTCCCTGAACAAGCACATTATTTGATGATGTTATCTCAACTCCATAACCACGATCTTTTGGACGAAGCACACCAGCTCCTATGATCTTAACATCATGCTTGCCTATGACTCTAAGTCCTCCCTGCACCCATGCACCCTTATCAATAATGACTGTCATGCCTGACTCAANNTCCATGAAATTTCCTTCAATCTCATGGTAGCCAGCTGTAAAAAATAGAGTCTTGACTTTTGCCTTAGCCTTTTTGTCCAGAGCCTTGTACTTGTCAAAAGATACAGCATTTTTGGTTTTTGACATTGAAATCTCCGGCACTTTGAAAATGTGTAAGTTATGATAGATATCGTCATTAATCTCAACTGAGATATTCATTGGCCTTGTCAATGTNAACTCAATGGTGGCAGAGTCTTTCTGAATNAACGGAATGTTATATGAAGATGGNCGGATACGANCCTTGTGAATNAGACCTTTATTATAATGCACGCGAACGATTTTATTACCCTGTGTTTCTGTCAGAGTTACAAAACTACTTTTCACTACATTGTGCTTGCCGTTTGCCACCCGGTCAACTGGTACTGAATANACNGATAAAANCTCTTTATCGACAGTAACNGTAAAATCATCATTATAAGCTATCTTCGTCTGTGCTGAGATAGGNAAAANNCTNGCAAAAGCNAATAATAGAGTTAACAATTTTCGTTTCATAGTANNAACTATTTTTTATGGAATTTATATTAGTNATTTTAAATACGAAGCAAGNTCAACTAATACTTAATTCTAAGGTTACTTTTTTTNTNNATTATTAGTGCAATGAGAATAAAATNAGANATATCTGCTGNCTTTAATAATGAGATTATTNAGCTTTGNNNATCAGCGANTTTTNCNGTCACAAAAGAAAAGCCAAACAAAGNACTTAACCNNANATTATCAATNGGTTGTCCTTGTTTGGCTGATTCTTGNTNTTCTNTTTGACNTTTATTTAAAAAGAAACAATCNACTATTTAATACTAATANCNACNCCTCCACTTGGAGCNAATCTTTGCTTCANNTTAGTTGTNCTTGTCACAGTTATAGTTTTTATTGTATANCTCTGTGGATTATTAATCCAATGAGCATCTTTACCATCGGCATAAATTGTTGCATGGAATTTCTGCCCTTTTGGTAGAAAGCTTAAATCAATAACAGCTTCACGGGCATTCTCATCGGTTATTCCACCAATATACCATTCGTTCTTACCTTTTGCTTTACGTGCAATAGTAATATAATCACCAGGCTCTGCTTCAAGAATATAGGAATTGTCCCAATCAACCGCAACATCTCTTATAAACTGAAATGCATCGGAATAACGTTTGTAGTTCTCAGGCAAATCGGCAGCCATTTGCAATGGACTATACATTGTTACGTATAAAGCAAGCTGTTTAACCAGTGTGGTACTCAACTTCGCCTTATTCTTTCCATAAACAGACAAATCACCCTGGAATATACCAGGTGTATAATCCATTGGACCTCCCATCAATCGGGTAAAAGGAAGAATTGTTGTATGATCAGGTTTGTTTCCGTTAAAAGATTCGAACTCTGTGCCACGTGCTGATTCCTGTGCAAGCCAGTTCGGATAAGTACGGCAAAGCCCTGTTGGGCGAGCTGCTTCATGAGAATCGACCATTATTTTATACTTTGCTGCAGTTTCGGCAACATAAAGATAATGATTCACCATCCATTGTCCATCATGATATTCACTTCGTGGAATAATTGGCCCTACATATCCAGTCTTTACTGAATTATATCCATTATCAACCATAAAACGAAAAGCATCATTTAACTGACGTTCATAATTTATAGCCGATGATGTAGTTTCATGGTGCATAATTATTTTAATCCCCTTACTTGCTGCATACTGATGCAACTCTTTCACATCAAAGTCGGGATACGCTTTAGTAAAGCTATAAATATGTTCTTTCGAATAAGCCCAGTTGTCTTCCCAACCTTCATTCCAGCCTTCAACAAGAACAGCATCGAATCCATTCTGCGCAGCAAAATCAATATATTCTTTTACATGAGCTGTATTTGCTCCATGATGACCATTACATTTCAATTTGGAATAATCTGTTTGCCCAATTATGATATCCGGATTGTCTGTGTAGGCCCATGTAGAGCCGCCGCCTGTGAAATATTCCCACCAAACACCGATATACTTTACTGGTTTAATCCAGGAAGTATCTTCTAACTTACAAGGTTCATTCAAGTTCAGAATTAGTTTAGAGGCTAATATTGCACGAGCATCATCACTCACAACAACAGTACGCCATGGAGTTACAGTTCCGGTTTGAATATAGCCCTTATTTCCATTCTTATCTGGTGTAAGATGTGCACTCAGACAAAAAGCCTTATCGTCGAGATTAAGAGCCATTGCAGGATAATTGACCAAAGCAGCTTCGTGAATATTGATATATAATCCATCATCTGATTTTAGCATCAAAGGTGTTTGTACAGCCAAACCAGGTGCCGGAGATTTTGCAGAAAGAGGTTCTTCACGAACTTTACCAATTAAACCGGCAACTTCAGATAGCTTAGACGTAGTTATTGGAAACTCATTCGTGTCATAATCGGCCGGTATCCAGAATGCTTTATGATTGCCGTAAAGTTTAAATTCGGTTGCTTCTTCCTTTATTGTAAAATGTCGAAGATTCTCCTGAACCGGAAATTCATACCTGAAGCCTAATCCATCATTAAACAAACGAAAACGTATATTCAGCTTTCTGTTAGTAGAAGTCTGATTTAGCGAAACAAGCATTTCGTTGTAATTATCTCTGATCTCTTTTTGTTCTCCCCATACCGGTTGCCACACTTTATCAGAAGTACTGAATTTAGTATCAGTTATAACAAACTTTTCTGTAAATGGGGCCAGAGAATTGAAAGCAAAACCCATTTTACTTTCATCAATAACAGTTTTACCCTTAAACAAAAGTTTATAAGAAGGAGTACCATTATCATTCAACCGGAAAGTAAGAGTTAAATTTCCATCGGGTGAATTTAAATTTTGTGCTACTGATGTCTTAACCATCAATAGACAAAGAAGTATAAAAATAATTTTTCTCATAATATTTTTTTAATAATCTACATATACTAATAACTATGCTGCACAATAATAAAAAACACATTAATGGACAATTATTTCGTCCAGGAAAAACCATGCAGGATTTCCTACACCATAATGCCATGACGGGCACAAACCAATTGTCTCTATCTTTACTTTTACATAACGGGCATTAATAACTTTATCAGATTTCACAGGTATGTTTACATACTTCACCGGCCTGTCTCTATCTTCAGGAATAGTTGTGGTTCCCATTAGCGTAAAAGTCTTATTATCGTTAGATGTATAACAAGTCATGCTTTTAGGTAACAAAATCCAGGCACCTAAATTATGCAGAAAATCAGCTTCTACACTACTAAAATTCTGCGGTTTCTTTAAATCGATAACAAATTCTGCATCTTTTCCCATCCATCCTACCCAACTTTCATTGTAGGAAGCTGCTCCATAAAGACCATCTGTAAGGGCCTTAGGTGCTATTTTATCATATGGAGTATTTGCCGGAATAATATAATTCACTTCAGCATCTTGAGCCAGGTTTGTATTTTTATGAAGAAGATTTCTTTGTGAATAAAGTTCACAATATTCTTCAACTGTATTATTTCGTTCATTAAGGTATTTCACTCCCAGTTCATTAGCTCTTCGTTTGAATAAATCTAGTTTATCTTTCAGATCAGCAATATTTTCTATTGGCTCTGTTCGTGCAATTTCAAGTTCGGCATACTGAATAGGTAGTCGGGACTCTCTTACACGATTAAGAAATACAGGATTATCAGCAACAGCCCGTTCGGCATCATCAAATAAATCTTTGTATTTTTGCATGAAAGTTTTATTCAACATGCCATTTTTATGTGTGATTGGAGTATCATATATCCATAGAGGAATCTTGCTTTCCAAAAGCGCATCTTTCTGCATATTCAGATAATCATACAGATAAGGAGCGGCTTTACCATAATAACCTTCCAGGAAAGAATG
>JGI20225J20221_1001943_pt1 | contig 17705 bp, 16 predicted proteins | sample BioMet4_FD_20221 | JGI IMG/M metagenome (IMG submission 20221) | reverse complement strand
AGGCGGGAAAAGTGTACGATTGCAGCACATAGAGCGGCAGACGGGCAGTGTCCGGACAGGAGAATTCGCCGCTTTTGGCAAGCAGGCCGTCTGGCGTGACCGCAAGCGTCGGTACACACCGTGTTCAAACGCACATTGTTCGGTCGCGATTCGAAGCCGGCGCAGCAAGACGGGAATGGAACAGGCCGGTCGTGCATCCCCACTGCAACCGCCCCAGGCCGAAAGGACCTTGGCCACGGCCGAGGAGACGTGGAAACGGTGGTTGCCGCGCGACTGTCCGCAAGGCCAAAAGGACGCACGGTCGGCATCCTGCACGCCGCAGCGGCCAGGATTTTCGGCGTTGTGTCGCCCATGACGCAGGAATGGAGCAAAGGCATCGGGTTCGCGTCCCCGGAGGGAATCCCGGGCCGGCACGGACCGGAAAGGCCNCAGCCACGGCAAGTGGCGGAGGGAGAGGGATTCGAACCCCCGGACAGGTTGCCCCGCCAGTGGTTTTCAAGACCCTTGAGGTGCCCTTATACCCGATTCCTTTCGCTTCTACCCAGTCCAGCTTTAGCCTAATTTTACACGATTTATTGTCTATTGACTTCTAAGGCCGTCTCTCCGATTGTACCCGAAATGTGGGGGATAGTGTGGGGGATGCTGTGGGGGAAACCGCCCTCGGTTGTGGGGGAAGGGTTGCCCACAAAAGGAGGATAGGCAATGCCGCGCCAGCAACGCCAAGCCACGAAATATCCCGGGGTATTCTTTATCGAGGGAACCGCCAAAGATGGCCGAATCGAGCGCATTTACTACATTCGCTACCGACAGGGCGTCAAGATGGTTGAGGAGAAGGCCGGGCGACAATTCGAGCACGACATGACGCCGGCCCGGGCGGCGCGCATCAGGACCGAACGCATCGAAGGCAAGGCCTTGTCCAACGAAGGCCGCCGAGAAGCCGCCAGGGCAGCCAAGGAAGCCGAGGCCAACCGCTGGACCGTCGCCCGCCTCTGGGAGACCTACAAGGCCCAAAAGACCGTCTATAAGTCCGTGCGCCAAGACGAATACCGATTCCAAAAATATCTTGCTCCGCACTTCGGCAACAAGGAGCCGGCCGAAATCGCACCCCTGGATGTGGATCGGGTGCGCGTCGCCCTAACCAAGGGCGGTTCCAAGCCCCAAACCGTCAAGAACATCCTGGCTCTTTTCAAACGTCTTGTCCGCTTTGGCGAGCACAAAGGTCTTTGTTCCGGACTCGGATTTCACATCGAGCTTCCGAAGGTGGACAACCTCAAGACTGAATTCCTGACCACGGACGAGTTGCAGAGGCTGTTCGCATCCTTGGATGCGGAAACCAACATCCAGGGGGCAAACATCCTGCGCATGTGCCTTTTTACCGGTATGCGCTTCGGAGAGATATGCAAGCTCACTTGGGCGGACCTCGACTTCGAAAGAGGGTTCATCCACTGCCGCGATCCCAAAGAAAAACGCGAAAAGGCCCTGCCCATGAATGACTTGGCCCGTGAGCTGCTCATGGGGCACCCTCACACACCGGGGAGCCCCTTCGTCTTTCCCGGCGCCGGCGGGAAAATGCGGACCACGAACCGGGACACGGCGAAAAGGATTCGCGACCGCGCCGGCCTGCCAAAGGACTTTCGTTACCACCACGGGTTGCGACACACGATGGCGAGCTACATGGCCAATAGCGGCCAGGTGGATTCCTACGTAGGCCACAAGGCCCTAGGACATGCCGATCAAAAGATGTGGGCGCGCTATGCCCACCTACAAGATCAGACGTTGCGGGAGGCCGTCCAGGTGCCGGCGGACATCTTCAAAGCCATTCTGGACGGCAAGGCCAAGTCCGCCCTCAAGGTGATCAACATTGCCAAAACGAAGGGGTAGGTCGCACCAGACCATAGCCTGGGAGAAACGACATGAGCATTCAGTATGTGACAGACGAGCAAGGCAACCCGATTGCCGTTCAAGTGCCAATCGCGGAGTGGGATGCACTGCTTGCCAAGGTTCGCGCCCTGGAGCCAGACCGCAATGACACGGAATACTTGCTAGGGAGCCCTGCCATGCGGGAACGCCTCTTGGCGTCCATGAAATCCGAAGATCGCATGCCGTGGGAGGCCGTTCAAGATGCGCTTGGTCTTTGAGCGCAACGGCTTTGATGACCTGGCGTGGTGGACGAAGACTGCCCCCAAGAAGGCGAGGCGGATTATCGAGCTTATCCAGGAAACGGCACGCGATCCGTTCCAGGGCAAAGGAAAGCCTGAGCCGCTGAAGCATGACTTGGCGGGTTGTTGGTCCCGTCGAATCGACCAGGAACACCGGCTTGTGTACATGGTCAAGGGTGAAGAAATCGTCATCCTGGCCTGCCGGTTCCATTATTCGCTGCAGAAGAGTTTTCCAATGCCTTAGAGACGGTTAATCCCAAGACTTTTATAGTCTGCCGGCCCAGCGGCGCGGATGTCGCTCCAAATGCCATTTACGACGAAGTGAAACAACATAAGGCGTCTCCAACAAACAGTACTCACAAACACAGCAGGATTGAGTCATTATGCCAAGAAAAGACAAAGTTATCGTATACCGATGTTATATTTTTTGGCGATGGCAGTATATAAAAAGAAATTATCAATATGTGGCAGACTACACTACATACCGCGAATGCTCTGACAGGTGGCTAGCTTTAAAAGAAAAACTGGGAGATCGAGGGCTAAGCCGAGATGAGGCTAATGAATACACAAGACTCTACAATGCATGTATAAATATTCACAAAAAATATGGCACCCAACATTTTATTGACTTCAACGACAGCATAACATCAGAAGATATTCTACAAAAAATTATCAGCAATAAAGATAAAATTAAAGATCCGTTTGGCTTCAATAATGGAACATACATTTTCCCACCGCACAACATCATAAGCGGCGACGGCCTGTTCAGCGAACGTGCAGATAACGGTTTAGAGCTATCCAGAAACGATATTGTAGTTAAAGATTTTTACAACTCAGACATAGAAATGCTCACTTCTAAATTAAAATTTATATACCATCGAGAGAAAACCCTTGACCACTGGAACGCAAAACCACACGATTCACAAAAAAATAACATATATTGGGAAAAACAAAATGGCGAAAAAACAAAATACCATTTAAACAAGTGGAAAGAAGCCGCATACGACATATTCAAAATAAATATTAATAAAAATAAATTTGTCACAACAAGTTCGCTACCCCGCGCAATAGGTCTTTGGCTTTGGGATACCAAAAAGTACACAACTACAACAAGGGCAATAGACATTTTTAATAAAGCATACCACTCTTCAGACATTGAAAAACAGCACCATTATATCAATGGATACAACGACATCAACCAGCTAAAAAAACTATTGGCCGGAGCAGCAAAGTGCATTGAGAGCATGGATGTGCTTCCGATATCATAAAACAGCAAGCCCACGCAGCTTGGGGAGTTCCCAAGCTGCGTGGGCTCACTCCAAACTGAACTAGTTCTAGTCAACCGTTCCCCTGTACTAGGCCGTCCTTATGGACGGCCTTTTTTATTTCGAAATCCATAGGAGGTCTTAACGATGTCAGGCAGCGATACCATTTCCCACATCCCGGCCGAGGTCCTTTCCGCGACCGCCAGTCTTACCGACCTGGAAGTCGCACGACTGCTCAACTGCTCCACTTCCGCGCTGCGCAATGCGCGGAGTTTCAAAAAGGGGCCACTCAAGGATCTTGCCTATTTCAAAATCGGCCGGAGTGTCCGCTATGCGCCCAAGGATGTCTTAAATTTTCAAGAAAGATTTCGTGTTGATCCCAACAACACGGAAGCAGCATAGGAAATCACCATGAAGAGACGCCCCGCCGAAATCCTTGGCTTCGAAGTACATGATGATACCCCCTGCTTCAACATCGCCTGTTATCGAGTGAACCATCCCGAACCCGGCGATGATCCACTATACGAGGGCCAACTTGCATTTGTCTGCCCCTTTTGCGGCGATGTACATTTCCATGGAGCCGTCGGCCGTCACCGTGGCGACGGTGACGGCAACCGTTCCCCTCACTGCCTGACCCGAAGCCTCTTGAACAGGGGTGGCTACAACTTGGTTGAGCAAGAGGACCCATATCCGGCAGGCGACCTACCCAAGCGGCTACTTCATGCGGCCGAAGCCCATCACCTGCGTCAGTTGTGGAACAAATAGGCCTCCCCTCCATAATCACCTGGCAAGCGCTGAATACGCGACTGTCGCAAATACAGAGCATGGCCTATGGCTGGACCATCAAAAAAAGATCCACAGGAAGCGGCGCGCCTGGCCGAGGCCCGAGCCAAGGCCGGGCAGGCCAAACACGCTAAGCCGGCCGCGAAGCCGGCGGAAGTGGTCTTCACGCCCGAAGAGCTTTTGCGCGCCGTCTCCGAAGAAGAAACAGGGTTGGCCAGACTTGCGGTCAAGGCGCTGAAAAACCGTTTCGCCTACGACATGCAGCGCGGCGTCTTCCTCGAACTGATCCCAGGCGGAGGCTACTTCGTCGAGGACCACGCCGGGCAGGTCAAAATCGAACTTCAAAAGGCCTTGCGGCCTCAGCTCGAGGGCTTGCGGGATGCCCTCACCCAGGAGGCCTATCGGGCGGACAACTCCAAGGAGGACCGAGCCCGCGCCGAAGCAGCCCGGAAAAAATACGTTTCCGCGCTCAAGCGCCTTTCCAGCAAACACAGCCTGGACAACTTGGTGGACTTGATGCGCACCGGCCGGGATTCCCTGGCCAGGGACAACGCCGACTTCGACCGGGACCCATGGGCGCTTCATTGCCTCAACTGCCGCGTGGACCTGCGCACCTCCCAGGACCGTGAGGGACGGCCCGAGGACCTGAGCACTAGGCATTGCGATGCTGTGTGGCGCGGACTGCATTACGAACACCCGGTCTGGGACGCCTATATGGACATCCTGCTTCCCGCCGACATGGCCGCATACCTTCAGTGCTTCGTCGGTTACGCACTCACAGGGATTCAGCGAAAAGCTTTCGCAATATTATTCAGCAAGTTCAGCGACTCGGGAAAGACCTTGCTCCTTGAGACGCTCAAGAGCGTCTTTGGCAATTACGCGGGCATGCTCCCGGCGCAACTGCTCATGGAGGACAAGAAGGGCAAGGGGCTGGGGCCAACACCCGAGCTGGCCGCGCTGCAAGGGTTGCGCCTAGCCTTCCTGTCCGAATCGGGCAGATCGGATCACTTCGACGTGTCCCGGCTGAAATGGCTGACCGGCGGAGACACCCTGGTGGCACGGGGGTTGTTCGCCAAGCCCGTCAGCTTCGAGCCGACGCACACGATCTTCATCGCGACCAACCACTTGGCCCGAATCGGTATCGACGAAGATGCCATGTGGGGCCGCATCCACGTGTTCAAGTTCCCCTACGCCTTCAAAGACAACCCGACCAAGCCACACGAGCGTCCCATCAACCCCGACCTCAAGGACCAGCTCCGCCAGGAGGATGTCAAAAGCGCCATCCTGGCATGGGCCGTCCGGGGCTGCCTCGCCTGGCAACGGAATGGGCAGAAATTCAACCCGCCGCTATCTTCCCGTGAAGCTTTGGAAAATTACCGTCTTAGCGAAGATTATCTGGAGGGATTTATCCGCGAACGGTGTCAGGTCGGCGCGGAATACCGCGAGCAGGCCGGACCACTTCATCAAGCTTACGCGGAATGGCATGTGGAGGAGTTTGGCGCAAGCTCCAAGCCCCTGGGAAGACGGAAGTTTTGTGAAGCCATGGCCGGCAAGTTCGAGAAACAGGACGATGGACGCCATCACCACTACCTCGGGTTGCGTCTTAAAAGCTCATTTTGAACTAATTTACATGAAATATCAGCACATTAACTGGATATTGACCATGAAAGAAATCGTGTTGGACGGGCCGCGACTGGCGCACTGGCGCAAAAAAACCTTCATAAAATCAAAGAGAACGACAGTTCGCCTATCTCCCTATTTATACATAAGGAAGAAAAGGGAAAAAAAGAGGGGTGGAATATATATAAGAAAGGGGTGCGCAACTGGCGAATGTCGCGCATCAATAAAAAACAATGAGTTAAGCCCTCGCCTCTTCGCCAGTCGCTCCGGTCCGGTCCACGGCCTTGCCATGGCGTTTGAGGTAACAAGCTGATGTCAAACGACATTTTGAGCTTGTACCAGGGTATGGGCTTCACCCCGAAACAGAAGACGGCGGACGAGTGGGCCGGGCCCTGTCCTGACCCAGCCTGCGGCGGGCGTGACCGCTTCTGCATCTGGGCCGGCGGCCAGGGAAACCACGGCTTGGGCCGGTTTTTCTGCCGGGGCTGTCATCGTCAGGGCGACGCGATTCAATTTCTCCGGGACTTCCAGAGCCTCGGCTACGGCGAGGCTTGCCGCGTCCTGGGCCTGACCCCATCCCGTCCGTCCGGCCATGGCCCCCGGCGCGAAGCGACTCCACCCGCCCCGGCCGCGCAGGCATGGACCCCCAAGGCCAGCGAGCCGCCCAACGCCAAATGGCGGGCCCAGGCCCACAAGCTTATCCCCTGGGCAGCGAAGCAGCTTCAGGCCAACCCGGAGGCCTTAACTTGGTTGGCATCAGAACGCGGGATCACCCCCGAGACTGCCGCCCGTTTCCATGTCGGTTGGCTGCCAGAGGACCTCTACCGCGACCGGACCACCTGGGGCCTGCCCCAAAAATTCAAGCTGGACGGCAAGCGCCGCATGTTGTGGCTCCCGCGCGGTCTGGTCCTGCCGGTTCTCGACACCTCGGGCAGGCCGGCCCGCATCAAATTCCGTCGCCCCAACCCGGGGAAGGACGAGCCCAAGTATCTTTACCTGCCGAGCGAACCCAAGAACACCGCGCCGCTTTCCATCACCGGGACGGCCGCCGCCTACGTTGTGGTGGAAAGCGAGCTGGACGGGCTGCTTCTGGCCCAGGGAGCTGGCGGCCTAGTCAATGTGCTGGCCCTGGGTTCGGCTTCGCTGCGGCCGGATGCCGAGGCACACGCCCGGCTTGAAGCCGCGCCCTTCATCCTGGTTTCCCTGGACTTCGACGATGCCGGCAACAAGGCCGCTTGGGAGTGGTGGACCGCGCATTACCCGCCCGAAAAGTTGCGCATCTGGCCCGTGCCCGAGGGCAAAGACCCTTGTGACGCTTGGCGCGCCGGCTGGGATTTGCGCGCCTGGATCGAAGGCGGCCTTCCTCCCGCGCTTTTACCGGCGCGGCCGAGTATAAGCGCCGCCCCCGCGCCGAGGCCCGAGGTCACCGGGCAAGGCGAAGACACGCCCCGTCACGCGCCGGCCGAAGCCCCGGTCACACCGTCTACGTTCGCGGACATCACCCCGCCGGAAATATCGTCGCGACGGCTGGCTCACCCCAAGCGATCCACGCCCACCCCGGAAATGGTTCGGGCGTTCAAGACCGGACGAACCTGGATACTGGCCCGACTGGACGAGCTGCTTGCAGCCGGTTGGACCCGGGCCGGACTCTTCCGCGCCGGGCGGTTCAAGTTCCCCTGCGGGTCATGGGGCGCAGCTTGGCTATCGGCATGGACGAACCCAAGGCTTACCGGCGCGACCATGGCCGGAGACGGCACCATCGTTTTCGAGTTCAGCGAGACGGGCCGGGTGGTCCGGCAAACCGTCGCGCCAAGATAACCGGAGGTTTTATGGCCAAGATCATTCTGCAACGCACTGGAGAACCTACCGTGGCCTTCGAGGGGAAACGCATCCTCTTTGAACCCGCCGAAGTCGGTTGCGCCCACTTCGAGTTTCATGGATACCGCGCGACCGCCCCGGTCGAATGCTTTGTTCTGTCCTTTCGAGAGAACAGGCGGTGCCGGGAGACACGGGACATTGCCGTGTTCGACGACCGGGCATCCCTTGAGAAGGGCCTTGCAACAGCCAAGGGAGGCCTTGCCGCACTTTCGATGCTCCTCGACCTCACGTCCGGCGGGGACAATGTTTTCGAATGCGCCACTTGTCCCTGGGGAGGGAAGTAACATGGCAGAAAAAGCAGTCCTTCCGTCCGCCCTGGACGACATTCAGCGACTTTTGAACCCCCTNNCCTGCCGGGANTGGCTGCTTGGCCAGCTCCACCCGGCCGGGCCCGTGTGTCCGANCTGCGGCCAGNCGGTTGACGATCCGCGCGCCGCACGGCGGTTCTTCGCACTGCGCGCCGTCAGGTGTGAAGGCTGCGGGGCCCGGTTCACAGCCCTTACGGGAACGATCTTCAGCGGTGCACAGATGCCGCCGGAGGACATCGCGACCATGCTTTTGCTGTTCAAACTCGGGCAGCGTGACGCNGAGATCGCGGAAAATCTCGACTGCAACCGGAGCACCATAAGCCGGTGGCGGCGCGTCCTCAACGACCACGGGGCAGGACTTTGACGTGGGGCACGGACACTCCCGGGGCCTCGACGAGCCGGTTGTTCACGCCCCTGCCGAGCGGCCCCGAACAATCCGACAAGCCGGGGCACGGTGTAACCTTCAGCGAATCATAGTGATTTCCATTTTTCCACGGATTTTTTTCCATTCCACAGAGGCGACCTCCGGGGTGTTTGTGACCCCTGCGAGAACGACCAGAGGAAGGACCCGCGATCCGGCCGAGCCGATGCCACTCCTTTTCATTCTTGCCTGCGGACCCCGTGACAGGGGAGGCGCGGGGAAGCACTGGCTGGACGGGATGGATACGGCAGGAAGTGGCCAGGGCCTCGACGGCAGACTAGCCGGCAAGAGGACCTGGCAAGGATGACGGCCACGCGGCCATGGCCGATGGCGTGACAGACGAACAGCCCGGAAGGGCGACACCCACAGGAGATTGTACCATGCGTGACTACAAGCTACCCCGGACCGGAGACGAAGCGCTTACTTTTCGCGGAGAGTTGATCGTGGGACAGGATTTTATAGATGAGCAGGACGTCTACCTCAATGCCCAAGGAGAACTGCGTTTCGGCAAGTATGTCTGCGTGATGTCGTTCAATTATTTCAGGACTGATGACGGTCGCTTCGTCTATCAAAGCTTTATTCGAACAACTCCTCCCTGCGGAAGAGATACCTCCATAGCCAAATTCCATACAGCCAAGGAGCACCGGCAAGCTCTGAAGGTCTTAGACGATATGCACCGAGTTCTTAACTTCAAGGCCGGCCCCTTGCGGCTTCCGACCACGTAATATAGGGACTGACAAGGTGTGTTTTCAAAACACCTTAGCCGAGCATTGGCAGTTACGCGTTGTAGGAGACATCGCGATGAACGAGCCCAAGAGACAAGAAGCCCTGGTCTTTGAACAAGGCAAGCAACTATGGACGACAAGCTTGGAGGTGGCGGGGAGGTTCAGAAAGCGCACGACCGAGTGGTTGACGCTATTCGTCGGATCATGGGGTGCTGCTCAGACGCCTTTCGTCTCCACAATTTTGTGGAGACCACCTACCGCGCTGACCACGGAAGAAAACAGCCCATGGTCCTCCTGTCCCGTGGCGGCTTCTCCATGGTGGCCATGGGCGTTACCGGACGTGACGCCGTGGCTTGGAAGGAAAAGTTCATTACCGCCTTCGACCTGATGACAAGGCACATCATTGAGCTTTCCCGAGCGGCCGAGCGCCGGAGCTTGCTCGAATGGCAGGATGCCCGACAAGAAGGAAAGGCCACCCGGCGCGAGCTGGCGGCCGTGCTGGCGAACTTCGTGGCTTATGCCCGCAACCAAGGAAGTAGGCACGCGGACACCTACTTCACCAACACTACGCGCATGGTCTACCGGACGTTCTTCCAACTCTCCCCAGAGGCAGAAAGGCGGCTACGTCACGCGATCCGGGACCACCTGGACGCACGTCAGCTCCGGGACCTAGCCCCGGTGGAAGATCGCCAAGTCATTTCCTCAAAGTCATCCCCCCTTCCCTGCCAACCACTCCTTGATCTTCTGGTGCTTGTGGACAGCTCAATTATCCACGATCACGTGCAGGTGCTTGCCAGGATATTTGCGGTAGAGCAGTTTTAAGAAAAAGTTCTTTAAACTGCTCTACCGCAAATATCCTGGCAAGCACCTGCACGTGATCGTGGTGATGTTTGTGGACAGCCAAATTATCCACGATCACGTGCAGGTGCTTGCCAGGATATTTGCGGTAGAGCAGTTTTAAGAAAAAGTTCTTTAAACTGCTCTACCGCAAATATCCTGGCAAGCACCTGCACGTGATCGTGGTGATGTTTGTGGACAGCCAAATTATCCACGATCACGTGCTGGCGCTTGCCAGGATATCGCGGTCCTACGATGGGTGAAGGGGCCGACGTCGTGAGCGGGGGCAACATCGCCTCTAAAAGCGCACTGGACTGACGAACCGGTTCCTGCCTTTGGACATGGCAAACGTACAGGCCGAGATAGCCGGGCCTCGGCAAGCGGCCTTCCTAAAAACAGGAAGGCCGTTTGTATTTGGTTGTCTTACCGTGCGCTATAGACTAAAGAATATCATCAATTTGAAACGATATCGTGGTCTGGGGTGAATGCCGAAGATGGCCGGGTAATTGCGAGTACGGATTTGGAGAGTGGGCATGGAGAACAGTCGCAAGATGAAGGTTTCTGGCATGCAGTGCAAAAGCATCACGTTTGATCGCAAGAAGTTCGTTACGGCTCTCGCCAAGGCAGTGCTGAACGGTATCCCGGCCGGATGCAGCATGATTGCTGGACACCCTTCTCCCTCAGCCCTGACCAAACTGGGTGAAAACATCGTGGATCTTGTGGCTTCGTTTGGCCTAAAAACTTCGCCGGAGGGATTGGCAAGCAAACTCATCTTCACTGCGGCAAGTGAAGCCGCCTTTGCGTTGGTGCGGGAGGCCGTACGAGAGGAAAGCAAGGAGGATGCCCAGCCAACTATTGCCGCATTGTATGCGCTACTGACACAGTCCAATCCAGAGGACCTTATCGACATACTGCAACAGCGATTGACGGCTGAGCCGATCGAAATCGACAGACATTTTTTTACGGACCCTGCCAGTCCACTTCCCATTGAGGCCATAGCCGAAGTCCTGGCTCATTGGCTCGACAATCTGGGGCTGAGTCAGCCCCAAGCCCAGGCAATTGCTAATCGATTTGAGCGTTATTTTGTCTACGCCGTTTATGACGAATGGAAGTCTAAATCTAATGACTATGCTGAATTGCTCAAGGCTCTGGAGACTCCCTTCGACGCAGCCTTGGAAAAAACCATGGCTTGGGAGCATTACTGGGCACATCTACGCCGTCAAGTGCAATTGCCGATGATGGCTGAGCCCTTTGGGCTGGACGCGGTATACATCCCTTTGCGGGCCTACACTCTTACCAAAAGTTGTCCTGACAATGAATGTGAGGAAGCGAGGGAAGTTTTTCGGCGCGGCATGGACTCCAGAAAAACAATTGTTACGCAGCATATTGTCGAACTGCACCAGGCCGTGCACGACTGGCTAGGCAAGAAGGATAAAGATGACGCCATCCGACTTGTCTGCGGCGGGCCCGGAAGTGGCAAGTCTTCTTTTGCTAAGATACTTGCTGCAGAACTTGTGGAAGCCGAGGAGCGCCTCATCTTTGTGCCTTTATCGCAGGAAAATCCAAGCAAGAAACTTAAGGATGTAATTGGGGAATTTTTACAGGGGAGTGGCCTGCTTCCTTTCAACCCCATGGACGACCGGGACAAACCCCTGCTGCTTATCCTGGACGGACTGGACGAGTTAAGTCTGCAAGGACGCAGTGGGGAGGAAGCCGCCAGACAGTTGCTCGAAGAAGTAAGAAGTGCGGTCAGTATCGCCAACTATGACAAATTGAGCTTGCGTTGCCTGATCACTGGCCGGGATTTGGCTGTTCAAGCCGTGGAGCAAGTCTTTCATCTTGCATCGACTTCCTTGCATATTTTGCCATACTGGATTGCCAAGGAGAAAGAAACGCAAACCCCGGATGATCCAGCAAGGTTGCTTGACACAGATCAGCGTGATGAATGGTGGCGTAAGTACGGTCTTGCGACGGGAATGAATTTTAACGGCATGCCCGAGCCACTCCAGGATGATCGGCTTCGGGAGATGAGCGGGCAGCCATTGCTCAACTATCTGCTGGCGATTATTTATGCCAGGGAGCCCGAGAAGCTTGTGGAGGCTAGCCGGCCAGCCATTTACAATAAGCTCCTTAGCGATGTTTACGAGCGTGACTACAAGAAACCCCATCTGCCCTTAGGCGACTTGCAACACGAGGAATTTCTCTTTGTCTTGGAAAAAATTGCAGTGGCTATCTGGCATGGGGACGGCCGTACGGCCAATTTAGGTGAACTCAAGGCTCACTGTGAAGGACCACAAACGAAGCAGTTACTGGAGAGAGTCCTTGCCGGAGTTGACCAGGGACTGATGCGTCTGCTGACGGCATTTTATTTTCGACAGGCTATGCGACGTGGCGAAACTGAGAGGTTCGAGTTCACCCACAAAAGTTTCGGTGAGTATCTCGCAGCCCGACATATTGTGGCGACACTGGAAGAATTAAGCGAGGAGGGCCTGAGGAGCGCAGCAACCATGCGGTCAACTTGGTCCCCAGTAGTAGCTTTGCAGAAATGGATCGCCTTGTGCGGTCCCCAGCCGATGGACGAGTACCTTTATCGATTTGTCGAGGAACTGATTGCCGAAGAGCCTGCTGAGCGTGTGGCGCGATGGCAACAGTTCTGTGTCCAACTCCTCGATCTGGTTCTAGATCAAGGAATGCCAATGGGCCCTCGCCCCGAGGCGCTCTCTTTCAAAGGTCAGTGTCAATTGGCCCGTAACGCAAAATGCGCCCTCCTTGCCATGCATCATGCCTGTGCTCTGCGGACAAAAAGTGTATCGAAATTGAAGTGGGGGTCTCCAACAGGATTGCGCGAATTGCTGTCCTGGCTGGAACCAAACGCAAAAATTAGCTTGGCGAGAAAGTCACTAGGGTATCAAGACCTTAAGGGGCAGCAGTTATCATTGATGAACCTCCGGGAGGCGAACCTTGGGGGGGCGAACCTCCAGGGGGCGGACCTCATGGGGGCGTACCTCATGGGGGCAAATCTCGGAGGGGCGAACCTCCAGGGGGCGAACCTCCAGGAGGCGGACCTCACGTGGGCAAATCTCGGAGGGGCGAACCTCCAGGGGGCGAACCTCATGGGGGCGTACCTCACTGTGGCGAAACTCAGGGGGGTGAATCTCAGGTGGGTGGAAATCGGGAGGGGAGGACTCGGGACTGTATACAAATTAACAGATTAATTCAAAAGCGAATCACTTTCAAAAGCAATTTTTGACGATCCAACCTTGCGGGAAGCGCTCGAAGCCGACGTTGACCTCAGCCAACTCCCTTCGTACACGGTGGGACACGCAACCAAAGAGGAGGCCGCTGCCTTGGCGGCCCTCGTAGAAAAAGCGAAGATGCTGTCGCCTGATTTTACTGGCGCGCCGGGAGAGATTCGAACTCCTCAAAAAAAATGAAGAAGCGCGGCATGAGGCCGAAGGCTCGGGATAACAATTGGACTTCGACCCCGTACTGACTTTTCCCGTCTCTGTGGGGGATAGTGTGGGGGAAGGCTTTTCTTGGAAATGCGATAAAGCTCGTAACATGGCGGAGGGAGAGGGATTCGAACCCCCGGACAGGTTGCCCCGCCAGTGGTTTTCAAGACCACCGCCTTCAACCGCTCGGCCATCCCTCCGCAACGGACGCTTGAGGCTTCCTAAAGCCCTTTGGCCAACCGCGCAACCATCCCGTGCCCCGGAGGCACGAAAAAATGTCCCCCGGGCAGGCCGCTAGCCCCGTCGCTCTTCGATGAGCCGTCTGGCGCGCTCGGCCAGAGTGCCGACCTCAGGCTTGGTCACCTGGTCATCGGCCCCCACGGACAGGCCCTTGTGGTAGAGTTGGTCGTTGATCAGCGAGGAAAAAAGGATCACCGGCAATTCCTTGAGCACCGGATCGTCCTTGATGTTCTTGCACAGGGTGTGGCCGTCCATGGAGGGCATCTCGATGTCGGTCACCACGAGGTTGACGTTGGAGGACAGCGGCTGATTGTCCTTGACCGCCGCCTCCTTCCATTCCAGCAGGCGCTGCCAGGCGTTTTGCCCGTTGACGTCCTGGACGATCTCGAAGCCGTCCTTTTCCAGGTAGGTGGCGATGAGGCGCCGGATGGAGTTGGAGTCGTCCACCACCAAGGTCTTGTAGGCCGAACGTTCGGGTTCGGGAATGGCGGTGGCGGCGCTTTCCCGCTCGGTCTTCATGGCCAGGGCGGGGTTCAAATCCCAGATGATCTGTTCCATGTCGAGCAAAAGCACGATGCGGTCCGGGAACTTGACCACGCCCGTGAAATTGTTGGCCGCGAACGAGGCCACATAGCCCGAGGGCGGCTCGACCTCGGACCAGCTCAGCCGGTGGATGCGCGTCACCCCGGAGACCATGAAGGCGTTGATCACCTTATTGAACTCCGAGACGATGACCTTGGTCGTCTCGTCGCGAGCCATGGGCTTGCCAAGCCACAGGCTGAGATCGATCAGCGGAATGACCCGGGAACGCAGGTTGAAGGTGCCGATGACGCAGGGATGCGGCGTCTGGGGCATGCCCGTCACCTTGGGCAGCCGGATGATTTCCAGCACCTTGGCCACGTTGACCCCGTAATGGGCCCGGTAGGGCTTGGCCCCCGGCTCGACTTCCTCATCGATATAGAACTCGATGATCTCAAGCTCGTTGGTCCCCGTTTCCAGCAAAATATTCGTCTGCGCCATGACCGACCTCGAATCCCGGTTGCCCGTTGCCTCCTTGAAAACCCCACCGCCTCCGCCGCATGTCTCGAAATCCGCCCGGCCGGGCAGACCCCAAGCATAGAAGTAGCGCTTCAGAGCGCCGCGCGCAAGCCGTTTGCACAGCTAACGCCTCCCGGCTTTACAGGATTGGGTTCCATGGATAGAGATGAACGGGTGTTCACCAACGCCCAGTCCCGGAACCCGGCGAGCAAGAATTTGAGCCTGCCCAATACCGCCTATATCCTGCTGTGGTATCCGCTGCCGTCGGAGACTTTCATCTTCCGGGAAGTCCAAAACGCCGCGGATGCCGGCATGCCGCTCCGGGTCTATACCCTCTACGGCCAGGCCGGCAAACATCTTTCCCCGGATATGCGCCGGGTGGCCGACACCGTGACCCGCCTGGGCGCGCCGGCCATTCCCGGTTTTTTCCGCGACCTGGCCTGGTGGGCCGTCAGACGTCCCCTGGTCGTGGCCGGCATCCTGGCCGGCATCCCCTGGCGTCGCTGGAGCTGCCTGGAAGTGGCGGGCGAAAACGTCTGGGCCATGATGGCCGGCTTCACCCTGGCCCGGCGCTTTCTCGCCGACGGCACCCAGCACATCCACGCCGGCTGGGCCAACGGTCCGGCCACCGCCGCCTGGGTGGCCTCGCGCCTGACCGACATCCCCTTTTCCTTTTCCGCCCGGGCCGGGGACATCTATCCCCAGGACGGCGCTTTGGTGGAAAAACTTCAGGCCGCCGCCGCCGTCCATACCAACAACAAGGCCAACATCGCCTATCTGCGCGCCATGGCCCCTGAGGCCGCGGGCAAGATCCGCCAGATCTACAACAGCCTGACCCTGACCGGCCGCGACAACGCCCATGTTCACATGGAACCGCCCTACCGCCTGCTGGCCGTGGGCCGGTTCTGCCGCACCAAGGGCTTCGACGTGCTCATGGAAGCCTGCGCCATCCTGTCCCGGCGGGGCTTTCCCTACCAGCTCACCCTGGTCGGCTCGGGCATGCCCTGGCCCACGGCCATCATCCGGCGCCGCATCCGCATCCACGGCCTGCGGGCCCGGGTTTTTCTCCCCGGCTTCGTCTCCCACGACCGCATGAGCGAACTCTACGCCGCCAGCGACATCTTCATCATGCCAAGCGTCGTCCACCCCTCCGGGGACCGCGACGGCATTCCCAACGTCATCATGGAAGCCCTGTCCCACCGTCTGCCCGTGGTGGCCACCGACGTCTGCGGCATCCCCGAGGTGATCGAGGACGGCGTCACCGGCCGGCTCGTGCGCCAGCGCGATCCCGAGGCCCTGGCCGATGCCATCATGGCCATGACCGCCGACCGGACCCGTGCCCTGGAAATGGCCGAGGCCGGCAAGCAGCGCGTGGCCGTCCTGTTCGACCCGGCCACCAACACCCAGGCCGTCCTCGATTTCTACGCCAGCCTCAACTGGAAAGGAAAACGCTGACATGTGCGGCATCGCCGGCTTCGTGTTGCCGGGCGCGTCCGGACTCCCGCCCGAGGAGACCCGGCGGCACTGGCTTTCCCGCATGACCGGAGCCATGGCCCATCGTGGACCGGACGGCGAGGGCCTGCACCTGGACGGTCCGGCCGCCCTGGGCCACCGGCGTCTGTCCATCATCGACCTGGCCGCCGGGGCCCAGCCCATGGCCGATGCCGACGGTCTGGTCGTGGTCACCTTCAACGGCGAGATCTACAACTACCGGGAGCTCAAGGCCCGGTTCGCGGCCGAAGGCTTCACCTTTCGCACCCAGTCCGATACCGAGGTCATCCTGGCCGCCTGGCTTTTGCGCGGCGAGGCGGGCCTCGACCTGCTGGAGGGCATGTTCGCTTTTGCCCTCTGGGACCGGCGCACCCGCACCCTGTTCGCCGCCCGGGACCGCTTCGGCAAAAAGCCTTTTTATTATACGCTCCAAAACGGCATTTTCGCCTTTGCCTCGGAACTGACCGCCCTGCGCGAGCTGCCGGGCCTGCGTTTCGAAACGCCCCTGTCCGCCCTGGCCCGGTTCGCGGCCTACGAGTACATCCCCACGCCCGAGACCATCTACAAGGACGTCTACAAGCTCAAGCCCGGACATTTTCTCCTTTATCGCGACGGGGCCATCACCATCGCCCCCTACTGGGACATGCCCGCCCCGGGTCCCGAGCCCGAGGCCTCCGAGGACGAGCTGTGCGACCGGCTGCGCCTGCTGTTGGCCCAGGCGGTCAAGCGCCGGCTGGTGGCCGACGTGCCCCTCGGGGTGTTTCTGTCCGGCGGCATCGATTCCTCCACCGTGGCCGCGCTCATGGCCGGCATGGCCTCGCGCATCAAGACCTTCAGCATCGGCTTTTCCGAGGCCTCCTACGACGAATCCCGCTATGCGCGGCTTATCGCCTCGCGCTACGCCACGGACCACCACGAGCGCATCCTGTCCGCCGACGCCTGCGGCGATCTGCTCCCCGAGATCGTGTCCCGATTCGACGAGCCCATGGCCGATCCGTCCATCGTGCCGACCTACCTGCTCTCCCAGGTGACTCGGGAAAACGTCACCGTGGCCCTGGGCGGCGACGGCCCGGACGAACTCTTCTACGGCTACGAATACTTTCCGGCCTTTGTGTTGGCCGGGCTCTACGACCGGCTGCCGGCCTTCGCCCGCCGGCGCATCATTGAGCCTCTGACCAAACTCCTGCCCCAGTCGGCCGGCTACGTGAATCCGCGCTTCGTGGCCGATACGTTCCTGGCCGGCGCGGCCGCGCCCCGCTGGCTGCGGGTCCAGACCTGGCTGTCGGCCTTTTCCTTTGCCGCCCAGGAACACCTCTGGGCCGTGCCCCAGACCCTGCTCGGAGCGCCCGAGGCCCTGTTCGCCCCGACCAAGGCCTTGTTCGAGACCCCGGACACGGACGACGACCTGGCCCGGGTGGGCTACGTGTTCGCCCGCCAGTACATGCTCGACTACATCCTCGTGAAGGTCGACCGCTGCTCCATGATGCA
>JGI20225J20221_1001942_pt1 | contig 17720 bp, 7 predicted proteins | sample BioMet4_FD_20221 | JGI IMG/M metagenome (IMG submission 20221) | reverse complement strand
CACACCTACACTGATGGCGCTTAGATTGGCAGCACATCTCACGCAACACGATTTTCAACAGCTATCACTATAGCAGCACGAACAGACGCCACAACCAACCACCAGTATACCGTCACATCAGGGACGAGATTCACCATACCACTAACCACAACCAACCTCTGGTGACGATTACGACACTTTACATTTTAAGAAGAACCCTTACGTCTTTTTGGGAAATTATTCAGGATGTTGACTCTCTTTCCTTGCTTAGGGGTTGCACTTGATACCACTTCCGCTATATCTCCCAAATAGTCGGATAACTCCTGCGCCTCAAATATAAATCGTGTAAACACAAGTATATTCTTTCTCCCAGCTTTTAATAATCGTAGAACTATTTCCCTTAATTTCTGGTTAAAATTAATATCATTGTAATGCTTCCTAACCAACAAGTCGGTATAGTCAGCACCAGTACTATTTATTTNCTAGCTGCTTTGTGTCTACCACGTTCACCGGATAATGGTTCACCTTGGCTAAAAATCCGGCTTCTGACAGCGTTTTTACCTGAACTTGATGATTGCACCAGCCAACGCTAAGACCAAAACCTGCCAAAGAACTGACCTACTCCACCTCGAACACACGGCAACCAAAAAAATTTCACAAAACAATGAAATAATTATTAATTGTTTATTTTAAATAATTATTTACTTTTGTAAATAAAACCTGACAATTGTCAGACAAATACAGCCAATTTAGGATGTATTGGGATCATTTTGTAAGACCTATATACAAGTTATCGGAAACCCTATGACGACATGACTAACATCAAACTAACAGACAGGAAACAAACAATTTTGTACTACATAACCAGCAGACTGACTGCCAAATCGACCAACCTCAGCTTCAATTTTTTATTTTTTTTGCCACCGCACAATTTTATAAAAGCAATTTTAAGCCACCACACATGGCACACATTTGCCTTTGCCTGCTCACACACAAGCCAACCTAAAGGCAAAGTCAAAAGAGTGCAATTTTCCACCGCTTAATTCCTAAATTTGAACCCTTTGTATAACGATGAATTTAGGTATCATAACATTCTTAGCCGAGGACAAATCACACGGCTACTTATTAAAGCTTGACAAGCTTGAGGAGAAGTATGTTTATGAGACAATAAAAAGAAGCAGCAAAGACGATTCGCTAAAGATTGAACTAAAAGGAGAAGATTTAGGTCTACAGCGATTTCAAATTGTAAACTTCAAAGAAAACGGCAAAAGCAAAAAGACTGGAAAAGCATTTGCTAAAATTGAATCAACTTATTTTAGAGCAATTGCAGAAAAAGAAAACAGCAAATTCAGAATTACCATTCTTGAATTTGAAAAAGAGCTTTACATTTTAGAAGCTACGAATAAAGAATTTGGCGAAACAGAAACAGGAGTTGTAATGTTTCAACTTCTTGCAAACATCGGGAGATATTCGGCTGACTTTAAGTTTGACAAAATCCTAACCCAGTTTCATGGAAAAGGAGTAACTGGTTTTTGGCTTGACAAATTTGTTAAGCTATCAGTTAGCTACAATGAAAAACTTGAAACACTATTTGATTCAATTCTTGAATCGATAATCAACTTTCTTCACTCACAATTTCAAGAGAATTTTGATTTGAACAAACTGCTTTCAAAAGCAGTATTGAAAATAAAAGATAACTGCACCAACCACGAATACAATTCTCTCACTTACTTTATCGGTAGTTGGCAGGAAAAATATCCTGACTTTTTCCGTTACTCTGAATTGAGCAAAATTCTAAATCCTGACATCCAACTCAAAATTGAATGGTGGGTTTTAGAACTTTATTCTTTTGAGGAGTTATTTGTGGACAAAAATCAAATCACAAATGAAGCGATTGATTATGCAATGAATCAAGACGAAGATTGGTTGCATGACTTTCTTCTAAAACTAAAATCAATTGAAGCCCCAACGGAACAAATACAAAAAGTATTGTTCAGTTCAATACCGAAAGAACTTCCTGAAAAATTTGAGGATTTAAATACGGAATTGGAGTTTGTCACAACAAATTTCCCAGACCTTAAACCAAACTACCTTGAAGCACTAACAAAGAACAGAACAGGTAATGAGCAAATTCAACTTTGGGAATGCGAGATTATTGAATTGCCTTCTATTGGAGTTTTGAAAGATGCATTCAGTGAAGCCAGTGATGAAACAAAAACTAAAATCATAAATGCTGTTCCAGCAGCAGATAAAATTTCCTTGCTCAATACATCGCTTAAAAATGAATTAAAAATTGCAGATTACTACAAGAACATTTTTAAAGTCATTAAGGAAATCATTAACGATTCAAACATTTTTGTTTTTGACCTTGAATATGACGGACACAACATTAAAGAACTTGCATTCTCTCAAAACAGCAAAGTTGCTAACGCAACTTCGCAAAAGGAGATTGAAAAACTTCTACCTCAATTCAAGGATGCACTTAACAATTCAAATTCATTTTTGGCGGGACACAACATTGAAAAGTTTGATATTCCGCTTTTGAAGGAAAAGATTGAGTCACCAAATGACATCGGTGTAATTGATACGCTTTTACTGGAAACTCTTTTATCCCCTACTCTCAAAAGTTTTGCATTAAAAACAAAGCACAATGCAAAAGACGATGTAGAACACACATTGAACTTGCTGACTAATCAGGTTGTGCGACTGATTCATATTTCAGAAAGTCAATTAAAGAAGTTTGAAAAATTTGCTGACGCAAATTTTCTAAAGCTTCTTAATCAGTTAAGGAAAAATGTTTCAGAGAACACTCCCGAACTCTATTCTCACTTTGAGTTAGAACGGAATAAGTATTTCATTAGTAAAGAAACAGGAAGCAAGAAAACAGAAGAACTAAAAACCTTTCTCAATGAAAAAGTAACCGAACCAACTTTCATTATTGCACCGAAAGAATTTTACCCATTACTTGCTGAACTTCCAAATATTCAGTTCAGTGGGAATGACAGCGATTATTCCAAAGTAATTTCAAAGAAGAAAGTTGAGAGTTTGCCAGATGAAAGTTTGGAAAAATTTCTTTTGCAATCCTTCATTGAAAAATATGAAGCCGAAAACAAATCTCCAATTTATGTAAACCTTCCAAGCAGAATCAAAATATTAATCAGCGAAAATGCAACAACTGATTTTATCACAGAGGAAACAACGCTAACAGCAAACTCTGAAAAACATTTTTGTATTACGCCTGACAAGTTAGTTGAGATATTCCCACAATTGAAGGAATCAAACCGTTCAGTTATTCTATTGGAAAGCGATTTGATTTCAGTAACAGAAAGAACTTTGCTGAAAACTTTGGACTATGCAATTTTTCAGCAACGCTTAAACAACGATTCATTTTGGATTTACTTCACAGGCGGACAAAGCCGAGTTGAAATTACAAGAGATGACTTAAAGAAATTACAAGTAGAAAATGTTGCAGAACATTTTGAATTCTTTTGGATAGAAAAAACTGCGCTTGACACTTTTCAAGTTTGGGGAAATTTTGATTTCAAAAAATTACTGAAAAGCAAGTTAGCCGAAAACAAGGTTTTGGAATTCCATTTCAATAGAGAAGAATTGGGAAAAGAAAATTGCAAGTATGTAATTCCTAAAAGCAGTTCGGGCAAACTCTCTATTACCCGTTACAATCCCGAAACAAGATACCGAGACCGCTACTGGACTTTTCAAACCAATCTTATCCAAGACATCATTTCTAAGAATAGTAAGCCAACTGTTTTGATAATTAACCAACATAAGGAAAAGCAAAAACTTTACGACTACTTTACTTCATTGAAATATTTTGTTCCTGATTTCAATTCCACAATAATCCGTCAAGTAAATCTTTTAGTAAGCCATCCTTCAAGCAGAAAAGTTTTAATCATAACTAAAGAGCAGATTCCTGAAATTATTTTATCAGAAGATTTAAACGGTTTCAATTTCATCATTGACAGTTTTGAGTTGGAAGAAAAGTGGTTCATCTCAAAGGGAACTGGTTTCTTAGCACAAGCAGAGAAAACAGAAAGCGGCTTGAAGTTTAAAAATGATGATTCACAAAAGGCAGCAAGAAAGGAAGACGAGGAAGATGATGATGAAAACGAAAACTCAAATCCGATTTCATCAAGTCAGGATGTTTTCGTTTTGCTGAAAATTCAAAAACCAATTATTGATTATTACCGTTGGCTGTTCCATGCTGCTGATAAGAATTCAACTGTTTGGCTTACGGACAGCCGCTTGGGAGATTTTGCAGGACTTGAAGAAGAATGGAAAGCAACGAAAAAATTTATTCCAATTTGGAGTGATGATGATGAATATGAATCGGAATATAAAACCGTAAAAACATTTTTCCTTTCACCAAAACCAAAGGAAGAAATCAAATTAGATATTGAAGCAACCAAAGAAGCATTGAGAGAAATCTTCTTGAAAGAAGATTCCATTACTCACAATTGGTTTCCTTATCAGCATGACTTCTTAAATGAAATTCTACCTGCTGAAAAAGATATTTTGGTAACACTTCCAACTGGTGGAGGAAAATCAATTTTGTTTCAAGCTCCTGCATTGTATCGTGGAAGTATTTCAGGGAGATTAACAATTGTAGTTACTCCGTTGAAAGCTTTAATGGAAGACCATGTAAACAAACTTTGGGACTTGAATTTTTACGGAAGTGTTGAGTGCATAAATCGTGACAGGAAAGACACACAACATATTTATAGAAGAATTGCAGGCGGTGAAATTCTTTTGCTTTACATCACACCTGAACGATTCAGATCAAAGTCATTTATCAATGCTTTGAAAATGCGTTTAGAAAATGATGGTGGACTTGAATATGCTGTTTATGATGAAGCACATTGCGTTTCGCAATGGGGATTGGATTTCAGACCTGACTATTTGAACAGCACCAATGTAAACATTACACTCAAAGAAAAATCTCAAAGCAAATTTCCTTTGCTTCTTTTTTCTGCAACAGTTTCAGAACAGATTTACAATGACTTTCAAAGCCGTTTCAATAATTCAATAAACCGCTTAGAGAATTACAGGCAAGCATATAATCCGATTAGAGAACACATTGCAATCAATTTTGAAACGAGTGATGATGCAGAACAGAAACTCACAAACATTGCACAAGCATTGTCTGACGGAAATTTCAATCCTGAAAAAAGCCGTTGTCTTATTTTTGTTCGCAGAAGAAAAGATGCAGAAGAAAATATTCAGAACCTAGAAGGCAAGTTGAATGAAATTTTCGGAGGAGAAACTTTCACAGGCAGAGTTGCATACTTCCATGCAGGGATGAATGCAGAAGAACGGCAAGAAGTTTACAACGCATACAAATCAGGCGACACATACATATTGCTTGCGACAAAAGCATTTGGAATGGGAATGGACATTCCAAACATTCACTATGTTTATCATTACGGTCCTTCGGGAACTTTGGAGGATTTTTTACAGGAAGTAGGGAGAGCAGGAAGAAATGCAAGTAAATTAAGCGAAGCAGGTTTTTCCAACGAAAATCCCATTCAAACAAAATGCTTTTTTGAGAAAGATGATTTTGGAAGAATCAAAACCCTCTTGCAAAACGGCAGAATCACTTGGACAAATTTGGTTTCTGTTTACAATGCCATCAAAGCGTATTATTCAAAGTTTAGAAATTTTGAAACGCAAAGCGACAAACCAATTGTTTTGCCTTTTAATATCCTAAGTCAGACAGCAGAGTTTGACAACATTCACGACAAAGACCAAATGTTGAGGTTGAGTTTGTATTGGCTTGAAAAGTTGGAACGAATCAAACTTGGTTTTTATGCTCCCGGACAATTAGAATTTAGCGAATACATCAAACCACCCGACAGCAAAATTGAAAGTGAGGAACAGCGGAAACTCATCGCAGAAATTGAAAGAGCATGGAACGAAAAAGATGAGGAAGCGAAAGCAATTTCTATTGAGTTAAATAAACTTCTTACAGCAACAGAACTTTCAAATACATCTGACTTGCTGAAACTGATTTTCAAATGCCAGAAGAAAAAAATATTCCGCTACGAAAATGAACTGATAATTTATCCGACAAAAAAGAAGATGGATGAATTAAAATATTTCAATGACAACAGTTGGTCAGTACCGAATTATCCAACACTTGAAGCAGTTCACGACCTATCAAAAAACCTGATGGGAATGACAACAGAGAAACAGCAGAAGCAATTTGAAGGAGGTGTTTTAGAAGAACAAAAAAGGATTGTAGCAGGTGAATTCTTTAATGACAATTCTTTGCCTTGGCTTGTTGAGAGAGATACTAATGGTTTGCTTACAGATAAGTCAAGCAAGAAGATTCAGAAGGAGCAAATGGATTTTGAACGCAACAAAGTAAAATTTGCTTTCACACTTGCTGACTTTATTCCGAAAGTGCGACATCAAACTTTGATTACTCATAAGATTGGAAAGAAACCCAAAATTATTCAAGTAATTTATAACGGTTGCAAGGAAAAAGAAGATTGGAAAACATTTCTAAAGGAATTCAAGAAAGATTTGATTGCCCTCCTAAAATATGTAAGCAAAACTTTCATAAGCAAAGGAACTAAGCGATACAATGTTTCTGAACTTGCATTGCAATTAGGTTTAGAAGAAAAGGAAACAGAATATATTGAAAACCTTTTGGCGTATGCAAATTGGTTAGGTTACTTGCATTACGAAGGAACATTTTTGCCAATGGGAGTTGAATTGTATTTGCAATCTCAAAAGGAAATCAGACATGAAGAAAGTAATTCAACCGACAAACAAATTCATGAGGAGTTACAGACAACTCAAAAATTGAGAGAGTTGAGATTAATTGCACTTGAATGTTTATCAAATATTGAAACCAAGCAAGAGAAAGACAAATTCATTACTGATTATTTCGCCTGTGTTGATTCGGTTCAAATTATTTCACTTTTAATTGAACATCTTGGGGAAGAGCATGAGGCACTCAAAGGTTTTAGGGATGAGGCATTAAAACAAGCTGTATATGGAGAAGAAACAGAGAATGGAGAACGGACAGGTGGGCTAAGTGATGAACAACTGAAAGTTTACGAAGCGGATATTCATTCAAATGTTCAAGTAATTGCGGGACCCGGAAGCGGAAAGACACATACACTTACTTTACGAGTAGCAAGGTTAATTCATCAGGAAAATATAAGACCTGAAAACATTTTGGTGTTGGCTTACAACCGTGCCGTTGTAGTTGAGTTAAAAGATAGATTGACAAAACTTTTCAGTTCATTGGGTTACTCAAATATTATTCAGCGACTAAAAGTTTTCACCTTTCACGGCTTTTGCAAATTCACTTTAAGGGATTCAATTCACAACTTGGAATTTGCAGATTGGATTCCAAAATTTATTGAGACCGCGAGACATCAACCTGGAATTATTGCTAATCAACTTGGTGTTATCTCTTATGTTTTCGTTGATGAGTTTCAAGACATCACTGATGAAAGATTGGAGTTGTTGAAATTAGTTGCTAATCCTCAAAACACATTCACGACAGTTATTGGTGACCCGAACCAAAGTATTTACGGTTACGAAAGAGTGAATGAAAACGGCAGCCGAAGTCCGAGAGATAACTATGACAAGTTTGCTTCTATCTATAATCCAGTTGTGCTCCGTATTGGAGATAACTTCAGGTCTTATCCTCAAATCTTAACTGCTGCTGAAAAATTGCTTTCATATAATAAAGACACCTTTGGGGAAAAATGCTCTGATTGTAATGGTAGCGGAAATGTAATTACAAATGGCACACAAAATAATTGTCCAAGATGTAAAGGCAAGGGGAGCATTTTTGTTCCATTACGACCTATTTGGAATGCGACACACCTATACAGAGAAATAATTACTTGCGATGGAATCAATGACAGTTGGCTTGACAAATTAGGAGAACTGATTGAAGAAGTAAATCCTGCAACAGAAAACAAGTATCGTCAGGTTGCAATAATGTTTAGGAGGAATGTAGAAATTTATCGTGCTTACAATTTAATTGAAAAGAAAAAGCAAGAACTGAATTGGAATATCAGAATGAGAATACAAGGCGAAGGCGAGGACTTTACACGAACAAGAGAAATTGCTTGGGTGCTTGACAACTTTTATAAACCCAAAATTCAACAAAGAATTACTTCTGATTTCATAGAGCAATTCAGAACTTATCAAACAAATTTGAGAACAAGATTTCCTAACTGGGATTTTTACTACTTAAATTTTTTTGAATGTCTTTTGCACGAATACTCAAAACAGAAAGAAGATGATTCAACTTACAATGACTTCTTAGAATTTGTTCAGGAACTTGCACAGAAAGATGACGGACAGTTAAGTAAGATTTATTACAACCATTTGAGAGCAGTAATAGGCGAAGACCACAAAACAGAAATAGTTTTGACAACCATGCACAAAGTGAAAGGACTTGAATTTGATGCGGTAATTATTCCAGCATCATTTACAAATCTTCCTCTTAAAGATTCGGAACTTGAAAATCTTGACGAAGACCAGTATCGTGAATTGGTTGAGGAAGAAAGAAGATTGATGTATGTTGCATACACCAGAGCAAAGTATCGTTTGGTTGCTTATTATGGAGAAAGAGAAACGGCAATGATGCAAGGAACTAATCATTCCTTTCCAGAGGAAGAAATAAATGCCTTGGGAATTTCTGTTCCGTCAGGTCTTGACAAATATTTTATTGGTTGGGGAGCAACTGACAGTGGTAATGCAGTTTTTAATACTATTGAACAGACATTAAAGTTTGGAAGCACAATCTCTTTGAGAAAAGCAACAAACAATTGGTTTTTAAACTTGAACGGCTCACGAATCGGTTGTCTTTCAAAGAAGGTTTCAAATTATTTATCTACCAAAACAAATGGATACACAGCCATTGATGGCTTTAGAGTTTCCAATATTTACAAATGGACTTTGGAAGACACAAAGAAATTTGATTTGAAAAACAACACTACTTTTGAAAACAATTGGACAGATATAGCAAGACAGAGAGGATATATTTATTTGATAGAATTTTCAGGATATGGAACAGCAAACTAAAAAGCCCACTCACAAAAAAATACACTCTTGCAAGCCGCTAAAGCCAACGCAGAATCAAAGCTTGCAAAAGAGTTGTTTTCTTGCTGATGCATCACCGAAATTTGATACATTTGTGATTTTAAAATTATATAGAACAAATAAGAATGAATTTAATTGATACTGGGGTAGATAAAGGACTAATTCGGTTTGACGAGAACCGAGATTTTATCACATACATTAACCAAAACAAAAAGCGGAATTACAATAACCCTGAAGAGAAAGTACAAGCAGAAACTTTCTTGACTTTAGCTTTAATTTATGGCTATCCCGTTGAAAGAATAAGACAATTTGTTTCTGTTCAAATGGGCGCTGAGACCAAAGAAGCGGATATAATTGTTTACAATGACGAAGAATGCGAAAGCCCTTTGATTTTAGTAGAATGCAAAAAAGAAGAAATTACAGACCAGCAGTTCAACTTGGCAGTAGAGCAAGCTTATAGTTATGCTAATAGTGGTAATGTTCAGGCAAAATATGTTTGGGTAACATCAAAATTAAAAAATCAATATTACGAAGTTGTAAAAGAAAGACCTGTACATCGAATTGAAATTCCTGATATTCCACAATTTGGGATTAAAAAACTTGCACCTTACAAATATGTAAAAGGTGGCATTTCACAAACTGATACAGACGATTTAAATGTTGCAAATGAACCCGATCCTAACATAAAACAAAAATTTTTTGAACTTCAAAAAGTAAGCGAAAGTGAACTGACAAAAATATTTACACAATCACATCAAGCGCTTTGGGGTGGTGGACAACGAAATCCAAGTGTTGCGTTTGACGAGTTGGATAAACTGATTTTCTGTAAAATATGGGACGAAAAACACCCAAGAAAGATTGGAGAACCTTACGATTTTCAAATTTTCCGAGATGAAGACCCAGAATATCTATTAAAACGCATCAAGAAAATATACGCAATCGGTGAAAAAGATGCACCCGAAGTTTTCAAAGACGGTATTTCATTAACTGCTCAAGAAACCCTCACGATTGTAAAATATTTTCAGCGAATAAATCTTAATAAAACTGACCTTGACAGCAAAGGCAAAGCCTTTGAAACATTTATGGGCAGTTACTTTCGTGGCGAGTTTGGGCAATACTTTACACCTCGTCTGATTGTGAAATTTATTGTCGATAGCTTACCAATTAACCATAAATCACGAGTACTTGACACAAGTTGCGGAAGCGGTGGCTTTTTGCTTTATGCGTTGGACAAAGTAAGAGAACAGGCAAACGAATATTACCACCCTGTTAATGATGAAAAAGACCATTACAAATATTGGCACGACTTTGCCGAAAAAAATCTCTTTGGGATTGAAATAAACGACCAAATTGCCCGAACCGCCAAAATGAATATGATTATTCATGATGACGGACACACAAACGTAATTGCATCGGACGGACTTTTAACCGACCTTGAAATGCAAGAAAAATCAGGCAACAAAGAGTTTAAATACAATTCGTTTGATTTTATCATTACAAATCCACCTTTTGGCAGTTCAATAAAACTTTCCGAAAAAGCATATTTGAGTTTATACTCGTTAGGTACAAAAGAAATTGACTGGTTAGACATTAAAGCCGAAGTAACTAAAAAGAAAAGCCCACGTGACAGCCAAAGCACCGAAGTTTTGTTTTTGGAGCAATGCTATAAATTTTTAGTTGAACACGGTTATCTGGCGATTGTTATTCCCGATGGAATTTTAACAAACAGCAGTATGCAATATGTGCGAGATAACATTGAAGAAATGTTCCGCATTGTTGCCGTTGTTTCTATGCCTCAAACCGCTTTTAGTGCCACAGGTGCAGGCGTGAAAAGTTCTGTTTTGTTCCTGAGAAAACATAGTGAAATTCAAACCGAAAAAATCAACAACCAGAAAAACAAACTCAAAGAAACAATAAAGAACGACAATAGCTATATTGCAACTATTGAGAAATGGGAAAAGGAAAAAGCAACGGCAATTAAGAAATTAGAAGCTGATGCAAAAGCCTTAAACCCCAAAGTCAATAAAAAGGAACTTACAGGATTAATCCAAAACGATAAAACTGCTATTCAAACAGCATTTACTGAAAAAGTAAATTTGCTCAAGGAAGAATTGACCGAAAAATACTTTTTAGCAAAACAAAACACGTTAGACGACTACCCGATTTTTATGGCAATCGCCGAAGATATTGGTTATGATGCCACCGGCAGAAGCACCAACAACAACGAATTGGTTGAAATTGGTAAAGAACTTGCGAAATTCATTGCTCATATTAACGAAACGGAAAAATAATGAGCAATTACACAATACAATCATCCACATTAAATAAAAACCGTGTTTTCATTTTGCAAAAAAGCGAATTGGAAAAACGCTTTGACCCGCAGTTCTATAAGCAAGAATACAAAGACAATCTTGAAAAAATTAAACGCATCAATCATAAACGATTGGGCGAAGCAGTCAAATTTTCAACAGAAACTTGGAACCAAAAGGACTTTTTTGAAAGCACTTTTCCCTACATTGAAATAAGTGAGATTGATACCATTTCTGGTGAAATTCAGAATATTGTTCAAGTAGAAAAGGAAAAGGCAGCCAGTAGAGCAAAAATGATTGTTCGAGAAAACGATATAATCATTTCAACTACTCGACCTAATAGGGGAGCAATTTCACTTATTAGAAAAGAACAAGATTTTTCAATTGCTTCGACAGGTTTTAGTGTAATTAGAAATATAACTAATCCCGAAATTGACCGAGAATATTTATTTACGATACTACGTCAACAATTAATTTTAAAACAGTTTGAACAACGAAGTAGTGGTGGAAATTATCCGGCTATTACACAGGAAGAATTGGGTAGCGTAACCTTTCCTTTACCTGAAAAAGAAATCCAAAAAAAGATTGTTCAGGTTTTTAATAGTTGTTTCGCCCAAAAGCAAAAGAACGAAGCAGAAGCCGATAAACTACTTTCAAGCATTGACGATTATTTGTTAAGTGAATTGGGAATTAAATTGCCTGAACTACCTGAAAACACATTGAAGAATAGAATGTTTACAAGGAAATTTTCAGACATTGTAAACAAAAGAATTGACCCATTTTTTCATCAAGATAAATTTTTAAACAACCTTAGTGCAATTTCAAATGGTAAATACCCTGTTAAAAAACTTCAAGAAATTATTTCTGGTAATTTGATAAAAGGAAGTTTGCCGAAACAAGATGAAAAAGATGGAGGATGTTCAGTTGTTCAAATCAATTCAATTAATGCTGACGGAACTATTTCTCTTGATGATTTACTGACTGCTAAAAATATTTTCAGTAAGCAACAAAAGTTAAATTTAGGAGACGTTTTAGTTGTTATTACAGGTGCTACAATAGGAAAGATAGCATTTTGGAATTATGAAGGTGATTATTTCTTAGGTGGTGATATTGTAAAATTTCAAACAGACTCTTCATTTGACAAAGGTTTTGTTTTTAACTTCCTAAGATGTAGTTTAATGCAAATCGAAATTAAAAAAAATATTACAGGTGCAACAAATGGACACTTAGCACCAGGAGATATTTCACATTTACCAATTCCAGTACCCCCGCTTGTCAAACAAAAAGAAATAGCAGAACACATTACAGGTATAAGACAACAAGCCCAGCAACTGAAAGACAAGACCAATGAAGCTTTGAAAAAAGTGAGTGATGAAATAGAAAAAATATTGCTGAATTAGCCCACGCATTTGGTGGCACATTTGCAATTCGCAAGTACCAACGCTAACACCAAAAATTGCAAAAGAGCCACCAAAGCCAACGCACGGGGGACAGAAAAACAAATAGAAAAACGATGACAAAAACAAAGCACGAACCGGTAACAAAGGCTATACCCAATGCGGGTTTCAGAGGTTTTCGAGCTTCGGTTCCCGCAGACAAGTTTTGTATCGTGTGATACAGACGCAGCCGAAATTGGGAATCCAAGATATATTTTGGATTTGCTTTTGAGCATTATCAATGTGAGTGTTCAAACGGTTGATATTGTAAACAGTTTGCCGAAATTAGAGTTTGAAAATGGTGGTTATTAACGTAACATCCAACTAATGGGTACTAAATATATTGATAGGAGTAATTAAAAAATTAAAAAAGAGACAGAAAAACTAACCCTTGGAATCACTGAAATTATTGTTGTTTTTAATAAAATTAACAACTTTTGTACCTTATTTGTACCTTGTATTTGTAATCTATTGATTAACAGCTTACATTATTTTTTGTATTGGAAAGTAAAACGATTCCTTTAGCCATCTGATCTTCTTTATCAACAAAAAATAAGAAAATTTATCATACATACGATGTATTGTATGATAAATTTATGTTATTTTTGAACGATGTTTTCTTTTCTGCTATACTAAGAAGCAAAAAAGGTCATTTAATGGCTACTAAAATTATAAAATATCCATAAAAGCTTATGCTACAGTTAATTGAAAATGAAGTTTTATACATATTGCATATAATCAACGAACTATAAAATTAATAACGCATGAAATATTTTTACGCTTTATTTTTATTTCTTTTCATTACGTTAGCGTCGTACAGCCAAAAAAATGACACCATTATTACCTTTTCCGGNAAAAGATTCATAGGCAAAATTGAAACGCTCAAAAACAATTACGTAATAATAAACTTAACAAAGGATTCCACGAATAAATACATTAAGGAAATTAAAATAGACGATGTAATGTATTGTTCAAATCAGAATTTCACTAATACTACGGACCTCAATATACTCAAACAACGTTTGAACGGACATAAATCCGTCTATTACAAAAATACCGCTGCCGGATACATGAAACAGGCAAAAATCAGTGGAATATTAGGTGTCAGTTTTTCTGCCTTATCCGGAATACTGATGACGTATGCCATATCGGCAGATATAGATAACCAACTGGATAAACAACTACGGGATGCATTACCATGGATTTGCTGTGGACTTGCTGCTACCTCCGTTGCTGCTTACATCAATGGTTATTTAGCCATGCGAAAAGCAGGTATTATATTAAAGAAAACAGAGAAAACGGCTTTTTATCTTCGTCCTTCAGCTAACGGGGCAAGCCTGGTTTATACCTTCTGATTAAAAAAAACTGATAAATCTGGATTTCAATATATAATATAAATACGTTGTCTTTTTCGGCTTTGACAATAAATAACTAATACAAAGATTATTGATTCGGAATTATCTCCCGGGAAAGCTCTGCCAAATCTAACCCGTCGAAATTGCCCGAACTCATCATCAGCAGGTTTTTATTCGTCCAATCCATAGCCAAAAGATAATTTTTTAATGCCAAAGAATCGGTAAAAATCTGCAAATCCTTCCGGTTAAAAGCTTGTTTCACTTGTTCCACCGTAAGTGGTGGTAGTTTTTTTAGGGCCAGGGCATGAGGGCTGAAATAAACAATAGCGACATCAGCATCATCCATGGCCCCATCATATTGCGGAAGAAAATCGCTGCTCAGGCTGCTGAAGGTATGCAGTTCCATACAGGCTATAAGTATCTTATCCGTAAATTGTTCTTTTACGGCACGGGTAGTAGCTTTTAATTTGGAAGGAGAATGAGCAAAATCTTTAAAAATGGCAGTGTTTCTATCTTTGGCTATGAGTTCAAGCCTTTTGGAAGCACCTTTAAAAGAGGAAATAGCTTGGAAGAACATTTCATCGGTCATGCCAAGCTCATTACAAACCAAACGTGCACCGTTCAGATTAAGAAGATTATGCCGCCCGAAAATCTTTAAAGGAATTGATCGCTGTTCGTAATTCGTAATTCGTAATTCGTAATTAATAGAGGTTATTCCATCTCTAACCGTATAATCGGGAAGTAAATAGGGAATCTTTTTAATGTTGTTTTTGCAATTTTCGGCTACCCGTTTCACTTCCGGATCATCGACACAATAAATTAGCGTACCCCCAGGAGAGATCAGACTGGCAAAAATGCGAAATTGTTCCACATAATTATCAAAGGTAGGAAAAACATTTTTATGGTCCCAGGCAATACCGCTGATAAGCGCAATATCAGGTTTGTAAACATGAAACTTGGGCCGACGGTCTATCGGCGAAGTGAGGTATTCATCACCTTCAATAACCATATACTTAGCATCTTCGGAAAGCTTAACCATCACATCAAAGCCTTCCAGTTGCGCCCCTACCATATAATCGGCATCCACATGATGATAATTCAAAACATGAAGTATCATCGCTGTAATGGTGGTTTTGCCATGGCTTCCGCCAATGACTATGCGTTTTTTATTTTTGGATTGTTCGTAAAGAAATTCGGGATACGAAAATATCTTCAATCCTAATTCCTGTGCACGGAGAAGCTCAGGATTATCGGCACGGGCATGCATGCCAAGAATAACGGCATCGAATTGTGAATTCAGTTTTTCGGGAAACCAGCCTTCGGCTTCAGGCAATAGATGATAAGAAGCTAAACGACTCCGGGCGGGTTCAAAAATTTCATCATCAGAACCAGTAACCGTATATCCTTTTTTACACATAGCAATGGCTAAATTATGCATTGCACTTCCGCCGATGGCAATAAAATGTACTCTCATTTTATAAATTTTTGACAAAATTATCCAAAATTTTTAAACCAAGAAGAAACTCTTTATGGGTTGTTAACCCCTGAAATTGTTCCTGAAGCTATGCTTTCAAAAAAGTAATTGCCCCTTCCCCGTTAGGAATAACCAGAATTGTAGTATTTTTGTGTTTTATTTCACTAAAATAATATGAGTCAATTAACTATCAGACATTTATTAATCAATAGCTTACAACGATTTTCTGATTTAAATGCTTTATCATATGTAGATTCGCCGGCAATTACTTACCGTGAACTCTACCAGAAAGTTTTTACCCTTTCGGCACAACTTAAAGGGATAGGCATTACCAAGGGCGATAAGATAGCCATACTGAGCGGCAATGGACCCAACTGGGGAATAAGCTACCTGGCTACGGTTTGTATGGGTGCCGTGGTGGTTCCGATTTTAAATGATTTTAGTAAAAATGAAATACAAAACATCCTTAATCATTCCGAAACCAAAGTTTTATTCATTTCAAAGAATTTACTGCATAAAATGGATAACGTGGGTTACGAATTCGTGAAACACATCATCAACATTGAAGATTTTTCGGCTAATACCTCTTTTGAAAATTTTGCCTCGTCCTTTCCCCGCCCTTCGAATGTTGATTTTTCGACAGCTAATATCGACGAATTGTTCGGAACCTTGGAAGACGATGCCCTTGCATCCATCATTTATACATCGGGAACCACCGGACAATCGAAAGGAGTAATGCTTTCGCATAAAAATCTTATGTCGAATATGCAAAATACTTCCAGGATACAACCCATTACACCCAACGACCGGTTACTTTCGGTATTGCCACTCTCGCATACTTACGAATGCACTCTCGGATTTTTATTGCCTTTATCCTTCGGCGGACAAATATTTTATTTTAAAGGTGCTCCGGTACCCAGCGTATTGCTGCCAGCCTTAAAAACCATACGTCCTACGATGATGCTTACCGTTCCGCTTATCATCGAAAAGATATATCGAAACAAAATCCAGCCTGTGGTTTCCAAAGGATTGATGAAATACTTGTTTCATTTCCCACCCACACGCAAAGCGTTCAGCTATATGGTAGGCCTAAAATTGAAAAAGACTTTTGGCAAACAACTGCATTTTTTTGGAATAGGTGGAGCTCTGCTTGATGCCAAGGTTGAACTTTTTCTGAAAGAAGCAAAATTTCCATACGAAATAGGTTACGGACTTACCGAAACCGCTCCTCTTTTAGCAGGCAGTCCGGGTGGAAAACGGAGATACCGCAGTACCGGACCTTCCGTTCCGGGTCAGGAATTAAAAATAATCAACATTAATTTTAAAACCGGCGAAGGTGAAATTATAGCCAAAGGCGATAATGTGATGAAAGGTTATTATAAAAACGAAGAGCTTACCAAAACCTGTTTTACCGAAGACGGCTGGTTTAAAACCGGCGATCTGGGTATATTTGATAAGCACATGCGACTTTATATCAAAGGACGCCTTAAAAATATGATTCTACGTGCCAATGGCGAAAATATTTATCCCGAAGAAATAGAAGCGGTAGTAAACCGTCATAAATTAGTTGTTGAATCCATCGTTTACGAAATGAAAGGTAAACTTATAGCCAAGGTAAACCTGGATTACGAAGAGATTGAAAAACGTTTCAAGAACATGAAAGAAGCGGCACAACTTTTCCAAAACGATATTCAACAATACATCAAAAAGATACTTGACGACATTAAAACTTATGTCAATAATGAAGTGAGCAATTCATCGAAGTTGGTACTTGTCCTCGAGCAACCCGATCCCTTCATTAAAACACCAACAATGAAGATTAAAAAGTACTTGTACGTTTAAACCGCCAATACAAAGAATTTCTACGGTTGAGTTTTGGGCGGCGCTAAAGTGAATACATAAACCATACCCGGCTGATAGAATAAAAGATAGCCTCTGATTTTGAACAGTCCTTTTTCACGCAGGCGTTGTTGTTCTTCTTTGATTAATACCGCCTTGTCGCCTATGCGAAGATATTCATCCTTAGGCTCTTTTTCAATTTTAACGGGTACACTAAAAAGATATTGAATTTCCTGAG
>JGI20225J20221_1001921_pt1 | contig 17728 bp, 18 predicted proteins | sample BioMet4_FD_20221 | JGI IMG/M metagenome (IMG submission 20221) | reverse complement strand
CTCGGCGAATCCATGCGCATCCCGATCGAACGAAAGGACCTGACCCTGACCCTGGCCCTGGCCGATAACCTGCCGGACCACTGGTGGACCGATCCGGCCCGGCTCCAGCAGATTCTGCTCAATCTGCTGTGGAACGCCATCAAGTTCACACCCCAAGGCGGCATCGAACTGGGGGCCGTGATGGCCGACACGGGCGCGGGCGTGGCCGGCCTGCACATTTTCGTGTCCGATACCGGCATCGGCATCGCCGCGGACCAGGCCGAACGCATTTTCGATCCCTTTACCCAGGTCGATGCCTCCACCCGGCGCCGGCACGGTGGCACGGGCCTGGGCCTTGCTATCTGCAAACGTCTGGCCGGGCTGCTCGGCGGCCGCATCCAGCTCGACAGTACCCTGGGCCAGGGCTCGCGCTTCACGGTCATCCTGCCCCTCAAAACAGCCTCCCTGGCCGGGTCCGTACCCACCCCAAGCGCCGTGGCCGTCGCCACCTCGCCCCCCCAGGGCTACCGGTTGCTCCTCGTGGAGGACTCGCTGTCGAACCGAGAGCTGATGAAACTTTTTCTGGAAGACGAGCACTGCACCCTGACCGAAGCCGAAACCGGTACCGAAGCCCTGTCCCTGTTTGCCGGCCGGACCTTCGATCTGGTTCTCATGGACATGGAAATGCCCGGCATGGATGGCTGCGAGACGACCAGGGCCCTGCGCCGTCTGGAACGGGAGACCGGGCTGCGGCCCACGCCCATCATCATGCTCACGGCCCACGCCTTCTCGGAATACGAGGAAAAGTGCCGCCAGGCCGGATGCGACGGTTTTTTGTCAAAGCCCATCCGCAAAGCCCAGCTGATTACGGAATTGCACCGCCACCTCCTGGAGGCTGCGCGGCAAGCGTCTGACACAGCGCGGGATAGGCCCTGAAAAATCTCCCCCGAGCCACGCCTTCTTCTTCCGACACCGCGGTTGCCACCCGGTTTCATTTCCGCAAAAAAAATTAAATTGCATTGCCAAGCCGATCGCAGTCTGCCAGGGTGACGTGCTTATCCAATGCATTGCCTGACGGAGCGTCCTCATGAAGCATATCTTGCTGATCTACCCGGTCTTGCCGCGATCCTTTTGGAGTTTTCAGGACATCCTGCGCGTCACCAAACGCAAGTCCCTGTTGCCGCCCCTGGGGCTCCTGACCATGGCCGCCCTGCTTCCCCGGTCCTGGACACCGCGCTTCGTGGATTGCAACGTCCGTCCCCTGACCGAGGAGGACTGGGCCTTCGCCGACGTGGTCATGGTCTCGGCCATGCTCGTGCAGCGCGAGGGCCTGCTGGCTTGCGTGGCCGAGGCCAAGCGCCGGGGCAAGATCGTGGTGGCGGGAGGACCGTATGTGACCTCGGCGCCCCAGGCCGCCCTGGACGCCGGGTGCGACCTCATCGTCGCCGGCGAGGGGGAAAACGCCATGGCCGCGATCGTGGACGCCATCGCGGCCGGGCGTCACGGCGAAATCATCCGCAGCGAAGGGGTCGTGGACATGGCCGACCCGCCCCTGCCCCGCCTCGACCTGATCAANCACGCCGACTACGACGCCATGCCCGTCCAGACCTGCCGCGGTTGCCCGTTCGCCTGCGAATTTTGCGACGTCATCAACCTGTTTGGCCGGGTGCCCCGGTACAAACAGGTGGAACGGGTCCTGGCCGAACTGGAGGCCATCTATTCCCTGGGCTACCGTGGCTCGATCTTTTTTACCGACGACAATTTCATCGGCAATCCCGGCCAGGCCGTGGGCCTGCTTCAGGCGCTTATTCCCTGGAACCGCGAGCGCGGGGAACCCTTCTGGTTCATTACCCAGGCCTCCATCAACCTGGGGCAGCGCCTCGACCTCATCGACCTCATGACCGAGGCCAATTTCGGTTTCGTGTTCATCGGCATCGAATCGCCGGACGTCAATGTCCTGGCCAATGCCAACAAACTGCAAAACACCCGGCATCCCCTGCTCGATTCCCTCCGCACCATCACGGACAACGGTCTGTCGGTCATCGGCAGTTTCATTCTGGGCTTCGACACCGAAAAGGAAGGGGCCGGCGAACGCATCGAGGCCTTTGTCGAGGCGGCCAACCTTCCCATTGTCATGATCAACACCTTGCAGGCCATGCCGGGCACGAAACTCTGGGAGCGCTTGCGGGACGAAGGCCGCCTGCGCGACACCACGGATGGCGACATGGCCACCGGGGTGATGAATTTCGTTCCGGACCGCCCCCTGGAGGCCATCATGCGCGAACAACTCGACGCCTGGGACCGGTTGTACGCCCGGGGGCCGTTTTTGCGGCGCACGCTCCGCTGCATGCTGGGCATGCGCCCTACCCGTTCCGCCCAGGGCCAGACCGAGCCGGCGGTCGGACAGGCCTCCGGTTCCTCCAACGGCGCCTTGGCGGACGGACTCGTGCAGCTGCGCCTTTTTGTCCGGCTGCTGTGGCGCTTCGGCATCCGCTCGCGGGACTGGCTGGACTTTTGGAAGGCGCTGTACCTCATGTGGCGGCGCAAGCCCTCGCGTCTCATACGGTTCATGACCCTGCTCGTCATGGGCGACGACATCCTGTCCTTCACCCGGATCATCCACGACCGGGCCGAACCGACCCTGGCCCATGGCCGGGCGGCGACGGTCGGCTCGTCCCGTTCGATCGAACCAGTGACCGCGACCCCTCGTCCGTAAAAACGGCAAAAGGCCGGAACGGTAACACCGTCCCGGCCTTTCTGACGACGCGTAACGGGCGACCGGCCTAATGCCGGCGCTCGACCCGAAGTTCGTCCCGCAGCAAGGTGTCGGACAAGGGCACCTCGTTGACGTCCATGCGGCAAAAGACCTTTTCCGGTTCCTGGCAGGCCAAGGCCTTGGAAAGCACCTCGTCCATGGTCTCGACCTTGATGATCTCCATATCCTTGAGGATGGCCTCAGGCACTTCCTTGAGATCCTTTTCGTTCTCGGCCGGAATGATGGCCGTGCGAATCAGGCCCCGATGGGCGGCGAGCAGCTTTTCGCGCAGGCCGCCGATGGGCAGCACCCGACCGCGCAGGGTGATCTCGCCGGTCATGGCGAGATCGTTTCGCACCGGAATGTTGAGCAGAGCCGAGATGATGGCCGTGGCCAGCGTAATGCCGGCCGACGGGCCGTCCTTCGGCGTNGCGCCCTCGGGCACGTGGATATGGATGTCGATCTCCTTGTGGAAATCGGACTTGAGCCCATAGAGCTGCGAGCGCGAACGCAGGTAGGACAAGGCGGCCTTGGCCGATTCCTGCATCACGTCCCCNAGCTTGCCCGTGATCTCCACCTTGCCCGANCCCGGCATGATGGCCGCCTCGACCATGAGGATCTCNCCGCCCATCTCGGTGTAGGCCATGCCCGTGCACAACCCGACCCGGGGCGCGGCCTCCATCTCGCCGTGGCGGTGCTTGGGCACGCCGAGGTAGGTGGACAGGCTCTGCACGGTGACGGCAAAGGACTTGTCCGGCTCCTTGCCCTCCACGAGCTTGCGCGCCACCTTGCGGCACACGGACGCGATCTCGCGTTCGAGATTGCGCACGCCGGCCTCCCGGGTGTAGCGCCGGATGATCTCCAGCATGGCGTTGTCGGACAAGGTCAGGTTGTCCTCGTTGAGCCCATGCTGGGTGATGTTTTTCGGCAGCAGAAAACGCCGGCCGATCTGCATCTTCTCGGTTTCCAGGTAGCCGGGGATACGGATGATCTCCATGCGGTCCTGGAGCGGCAACGGAATGGTGTGCAAGGCGTTGGCCGTGGTGATGAAGAAGATCTTGGACAGGTCGTAATCCATGTCCAGGTAGTGATCGCTGTAGGCGTAGTTCTGCTCGGGATCGAGAACTTCGAGCAGGGCGGACGAGGGATCGCCCCGGAAATCCGTGCTCATCTTGTCCACTTCGTCCAGGCAGAAGACCGGGTTGTTGAACTTCACGCGCTTGAGCGACTGGATGATCTTGCCGGGCAACGCCCCGACATAGGTCCGGCGATGGCCGCGGATCTCGGCCTCGTCGCGCACGCCGCCAAGGGACAAGCGCACGAATTCCCGGCCCATGGCCCGGGCAATGGACTTGGCGAGCGAGGTCTTGCCGACACCGGGGGGGCCGACCAGGCACAGGATCGGGCCCTTGATGCGCTCGACGAGCTGCTGCACGGCCAGGTATTCGAGGATGCGCTCCTTGGGCTTTTCAAGGCCGTAGTGGTCTTCGTTCAGAATGGTCTCGGCCTCGCCGATGTTGAGCTGGCTCTCCTGGTAGACGTTCCAGGGCAGGTCGAGAATCCATTCCACGTAGTTGCGCACCACGGTGTACTCGGCCGAGGACGGGGGAATCTGGCGCAGCTTCTTGATCTCGCGCAAGGTCTTTTCCCGGGCCTCGTCCGGCATGTTCTTGGCTTCCAGGCGCTTTTCGAACTCGGCCGCGTCGGCCCCGGGATCGTCCTCCCGGCCCATCTCCTTGTTGATGGCCTTGATCTGCTCGTTTAAGTAATATTCCTTCTGGTTCTTCTCCATCTGCTGCTTGACGCGGTTCTTGATGCGCTTTTCGATGGAGGAGATTTCGATCTCGCTTTGCAGGTAGGCGTAGGTCTCTTCCAGACGCCGGGTGGGGTCGAGCTCCTCGAGCACCCCCTGCTTCTTGATATAGTCCACCTTGAGGTGGGGCATGACCGCATCGGCCAGCCGACCGGGCGCGGTGATGGAATTGATGGCCAGGATGGTTTCCGGGGCCAGCTTTTTATTGATGCGGCCGTACTGCTCCAGGGCTTCCTGGGTGGCGCGGATCAGGGCGTCGGATTCGGGACCATGGGTTTCTTCCTCGGGCACGCGACGCACGGTGACCATGGAGTATTCGGCGTCCTCGCCGGCGGCGAGGCTGTCGGCGTCCCACTCGGCCCGGTACAGGCCCTCAAAAAGCACCTTGATGGTGCCGTCGGGCAGCCGCAGCATCTGCAGGATCTTGCTGACCGTGCCCATGTCGAAGAGGTCTTCGGCCTCGGGTTTTTCGGTCTCGGGCGAACGCTGGGCCACCAGAAAGATCTTCTTGTCGTGGGCGGCCACGGCCTGCTCGATGGCCTTGATGGAGGCCTCGCGGCCCACGAACAGGGGGGCGATGGAGCGCGGAAACATAACCACTTCCCGCAGGCTCATCATGGGCAGACGGACCGAGTCGGCGGTAGCGCGGTTATTATCGAAGGAAAAACCAGTCATTGATCCTCCCGCTTCCGGGCATGGTTACGGCTTTGGTCAAAGCCGGGCCGGAAGGCATCCGGCCCGGCGGGCTTTCGCTTGTAGGTAAGGCCAAAAAGACCGTTGTCAAACGGGAGGGCGGGACGGTCAGGCCGATTTGACTTCCTGGTGGTAGAAAAGCAGCGGTTCGAGCCCCTTTTCCACCACGGCCTTGTTGATCACGCACTCCTTGACATCGGACAGGGAGGGCAGCTTGTACATGATCTCAAGCATGATGCTTTCCATGACGTTGCGCAGCCCCCGCGCCCCGGTCTTGCGTTCGATGGCCTTTTCGGCAATAGCCTCCATGGCGTTTTTCGTGAAACGCAGCCGCACCTTGTCCAGTTCGAACAGCTTCTGGTACTGCTTGACCAGGGCGTTTTTCGGCTCGGTCAGGATGCGCACCAGATCGTCCTTGGTCAGCTCCTCCAGGCTCGTGAGGATGGGGATACGGCCGACGAACTCGGGGATGAGCCCGAACTTGATGAGGTCGGCCGGATGGGCCTGGGAGAGCATCCGGGACATGTCGTCGTCGTGACGGGCTTCCACCTTGGCGCCGAAGCCCATGGCCGTGCCGCGCAGGCGCTGGCCCACGATCTTTTCCAAGCCGATGAAGGCACCGCCGACAATGAAAAGGATGTTGGCGGTGTTGAGGCGGATGAATTCCTGCTGCGGGTGCTTGCGGCCCCCCTTGGGCGGAATGTTGGCCTCGGTCCCTTCAATGATCTTGAGCAGGGCCTGCTGCACGCCTTCGCCGGACACGTCGCGGGTAATGGACGGGCTGTCGCCCTTGCGCGCAATCTTGTCGATCTCGTCGATGTAGATGATGCCGCGGCTGGCCGACTCGATGTCGTAATCGGCGTTTTGCAGGAGCTGGACCAGGATATTCTCCACGTCCTCGCCCACATAGCCGGCCTCGGTCAGGGTGGTGGCGTCGGCGATGGCGAAGGGGACATTGAGGATCCTGGCCAAGGTCTGGGCGAGCAAGGTCTTGCCCGACCCGGTGGGGCCGATCAAGAGGATGTTGCTCTTGTCGATCTCCACGTCGTCGGCTCCGGCGGAACCGGCGTAGTAGACCCGCTTGTAATGGTTGTGCACGGCCACGGCCAGGATCTTTTTCGCCTGTTCCTGGCCAATGACGTATTCGTCGAGCAGGCGCTTGATCTCGGCCGGAGGCAGGAGCTTGCCGCCTTCGGTCTCCTCGCTCACCGACTCCTGGGCAATGATCTCATTGCACAGCGCCACGCACTCGTCGCAGATATAGACGTCCGGTCCGGCAATAAGCCGCTGGACCTCGTCCTGGTTCTTGCCGCAAAACGAGCAACACAGCTCGCCCGACACGGAATTTTTCTTCCTGGTCATACCGGAAAACCCACCCTGCCCGGCGTACCGGGCGTTTTGGCCGGAGCCGTAGGACTCAAGCCTCTTCGGGCTCCTTTTTCGCAAGAGGTTCCCTGGAGGTCAACACCTTGTCGATGAGGCCGTAGGTCACGGCCTCGGCGGCGCTCATGAAATTGTCACGTTCCGTGTCCAGCCGGATCTTGTCGATGGGCTGGCCGGTATGGCGGGACATGATCTCGTTTAAGGACTCGCGGATGCGCTTGGTCTCCTGGGCGTGGATCTCGATGTCCGTGGCCTGGCCCTGGAACCCGCCCGAAGGCTGATGGATCATGATGCGGCTGTGGGGCAGAGCGTAGCGCATGCCCGTGGCTCCGGCGGACAAAAGCAAGGCGCCCATGCTGGCAGCCTGGCCCAGGCACAGGGTGGACACCGGCGGCAGCACGTATTGCATGGTGTCGTAGATGGCCAGCCCAGCCGTGACCGAACCGCCCGGGGAATTGATGTACATGAAAATTTCCTTCTCCGGGTCCTCGGACTCGAGAAAGAGCAGCTGGGCGCAGATCAGGTTGGCCACATAATCGTCCACCGCGCTGCCAAGCAAAATGATGCGGTCTTTGAGGAGCCGGGAATAGATGTCGTAAGCCCGCTCGGAGCGTCCGGTGGTCTCGATGACAATAGGAATGGTGGACATGTCGTACCTTTTTTGTACCGGGAGGGGCCACAGCGCGACGGAATTGTCGCTGGGCCGCCTCCACCCCGACCACCCGGTGTCGGATTTCGGGCGGGACGGCCGGCGGCTCGGCCGTCCCCTGCCCGGTTGGTGTCAATTACTGTCTTGCAAGAATGGGGCCGCGTTCACCCCGGGCCGGAGGCCCGGACGTTCCCGCATACATAAGCATGTTTTCCCGGCTGGCCAGACTAGTCCCGCACGCCGTACGTCGGCGTTTCGGTCTGCGGCACCTTGGTGACCTCGGCGTTGGCGTAGATGAAATCCGCTGCCTTGTCCGCCAAAAGCTTGTCACGCACCATGACCATGAGGTTGTTGTCCTCATAGTAGCGCTTAAGCAAAATGACGTCCTGACCGGTCTGGGTGGACAGCCGGTAGAAGAAGGCATCCATCTCCTGGGGGCCGACCGAGAGCTCTTCCTTGGCGGCCACGGCGGACAGGAAGATCTGGGTGCGGACCAGTTCCTCGGCCCGGGGGGTCATCTCGACCTTGATGTCGGCCAGGGTCTTGCCCGTGGAATCCACGCTCTTGCCCCGACGTTCCAACTGGTTCACATAGTCTTCGAGCATCTGGGCCAGATGCTGGTCCACCATGGACGGCGGCAGGGGGAAGTCGAGTTCGGCCAGCAGGCCGTCCAGGAGCTTTTTCTGGGCCGCGGAGCGGTGCAGGTCTTCCCGGGACTTGGTGTAGGACTGGGTAATGGCCTGGCGCATCGTTTCCAGATTCTCGAAATTGCCGGCCTTTTTCGCCAGTTCGTCATCGACCGGCGGCAGGATGCGCTCTTTGATCACGTGCANGGCCACTTTCATGTTCACGGTCTTGCCGGCGAGCTCGGTATTGATGAAGTCGGCCGGGAAGGTCATNTCGCCCTGNCCCTCGGAGCCGGCCGGGATGGTCTTGACCAGGGCNTCGAACTCCGGCAGCGCCTGGCCTTCGCCCAGGGTCAGCTCGAAATTCTCGGCCCGCACGCCGGGCAGNGGCTCGCCGTTCTCAAAGGCCTCGAAGCTCACGGACACCACGTCACCGTCGACGGCTTGACGGTCGTCGGGGATGGGTTTGACCTCGGCCAGGTTGCGGCGCACCCGCTCGACCACGGTATCGATATCGGCCGGGGACACCACGACCTCTTCCTGCTCGATGGCCTTGCCCTTGTAGTCGGGCAGATCGAAATCCGGCGCATGCTCGAAGGAAAAGGAATAGGTCAGAGGCTCGTCCTTGGCCAGGGTGACATCGCCCACGTCAATACGGGACATGGGGGACTTGCCGAGCTCACCCATGACCTGATTGATATGAACATTGATGAGGTCGGTGGTGGCCTCGGTCGCAATCTCTTTCTTGAAACGCGACTCGATGAGGCTTGCGGGCACCTTGCCCTTGCGGAACCCCTTGATGTCGGCCTTGGAACGGTACAGGGCCACGGCCGTGGCCAGGGCGGCNTTGGCCTCTTCGGCCGGAACATTTACATTGACCTGCGTTTTCACAGGGGTAATCTGGGTGACGGTATATTCCAAGGCTGCCTCCAGGCTTCTCGCCCCGGCCCACGCGACGGGGGGGACGGATTGCGAATGGTTTTGGGAAAGACGTCGCGGACACGAAATTCGTTATCCTAAGGGAAGTCGCAACAAAAGGAAAGCCTCATCTCCCGGGTGTCGCCGCATCCGGAGCACCGTAGCCGCCACCGCCCGGCGTGGCCACGCGTAACCTGTCCCCGATGCCAAGCAGCACATGGGCCTTGCCCGGCAGGACGGCTTCCACCCCTCCCCGAAGCATCGTGTTGACACCCGGGGCCCCGGCTTCGCCGCCGGCCAGGCCCCAGGCCCCGCGCGTCCGGCGTTCGGACAGGACCGTGACCTCGGCCGGCGCGAGCAACTCGATCTCCCGCACCAGCCCGTCCCCGCCCCGGTTGCGACCGGCCCCGCCCGAACCCGGGCGCAGGCCGTAGCGCGTCACGCGCAAGGGGATAGGCGTATTCCAGAGCCTCGACCGGGGTATTCTGGGTGTTGGTCATGTGGCTGTGCACGGCCGACTGGCCCGCACCGTCCCGGCTTGCCCCGGCNCCGCCGGCCAGGGTCTCGTAATAGGCAAAGGGNGCCCCCGACCGGGGATCGAGGCCGCCCAGGGCGATGTTGTTCATGGTGCCCTGGGAAGCGGCCGGCACCCGCTCGGGCAGAGCCCCGGCCAGGGCGAGCAAAATCACGTCCACCAGCCGCTGGGAGGTCTCGACATTGCCCCCGGCCACGGCGGCCGGAAACACGGCCTCGGCCAGGGTGGCGGGCCGGGTCACGATCTCGACGGGCCGCAGACAGCCGGCATTGGTCGGCGTGCGGCCGCCGGCCAGGCAGCGGAAGACGTACAGGGCCGCGGACACGGCGATGGCCCGCACGGCATTGACGCAGCCAGTGGTCTGGGGCGCGGTGTCCGANAAATCGAGCCGGGCCCGGTTGCCNGCCACGGTCAGGGTCAGGCGCACGGCCAGGTCGCTGTTGCCGCAGCCGTCGTCGTCCAGNAANTCCGTGGCCGCATAGGTGCCGTCGGGCACGTCCTCCAGGACCGTTTCCACCAGCCGNTCGGCNTAGTCCATAAGCGCCGCCGCGCACCGTGCGACCATGGCCGGACCATGGNCGGCAACGAGGGCTTCCAGCCGGGCGGCGCCCACGGTGTTGGCCATGATCTGGGCCGCGAAATCCCCCTCGCGCTCGACCGGCGTGCGCACGTTAGCCAAAAAAAGCCGCATGACATCGGGCACGACCCGGCCGCCCACGACGATCTTCACGGGCGGAATGATGAGCCCTTCCTGGAAGATCGAGGTGGAAAGCGGCATGGACCCGGCGGCCATGCCACCGACATCGGCATGGTGGGCCCGGTTGGCCACGAAAAAAAGCGGCGTGTCGCCGCCGGCGAACACCGGCGCCACCAGGGTGATGTCGGGCAGATGGGTGCCGCCGCGAAACGGGTCATTGAGCATGACCATGTCGCCCGGGGCAAAGGTCGTCTCGGCCATGGCCGCCTTGACCGACAGGGGCATGGAACCCAGGTGCACCGGGATATGGGCGGCCTGGGCCACCATGTCGCCGGCGGCGTCGAACACGGCGCAGGAGTAGTCGCGCCGTTCCTTGATGTTGGGGGAATAGGCCGTGCGACACAGGGTCATGCCCATTTCCTCGGCCACCGAGGCGAACTTGTTGTTGAAGACTTCAAGCGTGATCGGGGTGACGTGCATGGTCGTGGTTCTCGCGGCCGGAAAGCTACGCTGTGGAGTCGGAAGGGATGCGGTGCTCCATCGACGCACCGTGTGCAGGCGTACCGTTTCCGCCAAGCGAAGGCAAGCGCCCCCCGGCAACCGGCCTTTACGGATCGGCCCTGCCCAGGGTAAAGGAATACCGTCCGAGAAAGCCCTCCTTCCACAATGCCAAAGGAGCCCGCCATGACGCCCCCAGCCCTGTTTCGAGGCCCTTTGCCTCCGTCCATGGCCGCCTTGCTGGTCGCCCTGCTCGTCCTTGCCGCCCCGGTCCTGGCCGGCACCCTGGTCAATGCCCGATGCCCCTGCGGCTACCACACGCAGCGCATGCCCCTNTTCGGCGGCCGGGCCAATTTCCGCACCGTGTGCCTGTTCCCGGCCCTGTGCCCGACCAGCCACGNGCTGGTGCTCGTCAACCTCCTCGATCCCGAGGCTCCCAGCNCGCAGTGNCCNGGCGNCAAAGCCNTTCCCTATACCGATCCGTCCCTGGCGCCCCAGGNCGGGGGCCCGGTCGTGACNTCCTGGAACGTGCGCGACNGGGGACTTTCCGTGCAGCTNTTCAGCCACGGCTACCGCTGCCCGCGTTGCGGTCGCCCGACCCTGAGCTTCAGTTTCGCCGGCAATTGGGACTGAGGCCACGCCCGGCCAGGCNTGCCCGGNGCGACCTTTTCNCGGGACAGCCGGTCCGGCTTCTGCTATACGGCCNGAAAAGGATCGTATGTGAACACGTTGCGCCGATGGTTCGTCAATCTTGCCGTGGCGGCCCTTTTTCTGATCGTCGTGGCCTGCCACTCCNCGGTCAAGGCCCCGCCCATGCCCCAGGTGCCCAATCCGCCCCCGGCGGCCGGNGCCAGCGCCCTGGAAGTNGAGCGCTACCAGCTCGTGGAAGAAAAGCAGGCCCTGGAAAGCAATTACGGCGACAATCTCGGCCGCATCAAACAAATCAACGCCCGGCTCATCGAAATCAATATTGAGCTCAACCAACACGGCCGTCACCCCTAGCCGGAAGGGGACGCGCCCTGGGCGTCGAACCGGCGCTTCAGCCCCCAGGCCCCGCCCATACCCAAGGAAAACGCCATGTTCGGACGTTCCGGGAAGAAAAAAAACCGCCACGACGCCATCACCGCCTTTCTCGGCGCCGGGGCCGAATACCGTGGCCAGTTTCATTTCCAGGGTGTTGCCCGCATCGACGGCGGCGTGATCGGCGACATCCTGTCCGACGGCACCCTGGTCCTCGGCGAGGGCAGCCTGGTGGAAGGCCGCATCCGGGTGGCCGAGCTCATCGCCAACGGCCGGATCGTGGGCGACGTGGAAGCCTCCCAGCGGGTGGTACTGTCCAAGCGGGCCCATTTGGAAGGCAACCTGCTGGCCCCCGTGGTGGTCATCGAGGACGGCGCCATGCTGAACGGCACGGTGCGGATGCCGCTGCCGGACGATCCGAAACGGCTTGGCCGCACCCCGCCCGAGGCCCTTGCCGCCGACGAACAGGCCTCTTCCGGCGGCGAGGCCGGGAATTAGGGATTGCCAAAAATCCCGGGGCCGATTACACGGCGAAAACACCCCTACGCGCCCAGCCCCAAGGAGTCCCGTTTCATGGGCCAATTTTTCCCTGACAGCGACCAATTCCCCCTGGAAGATCAGATCAAGAATCTCGGCGATGACGAACTGCTCGATTTCTGGGAAGAAACCCAGTATCTGGAGCGCACGCTTGTGGAAGACGATAATCCCCAAGCCGAGCATTCCGTGGAATACGAGCGGGTCATCCTCCAGGAACTGCGTCTGCGTTCCTGCCGCCGCACCCTCGAACGCAACGGCTGATTTCCTCCCCCGCCCCCGACTTTGCGGCGTCGGACCTATGATGCCATGAAAAAAGGCGCCCGTGCGGACGCCTTTCGTTTTTCCGTTTGCCGGCGCGGGTCCGTCACATGGCCTTGATGACGTCGACCAGGACGTTGGTCACCCGCTCGGCGTTCTCGTTGAAGATGGTGACGATCTCCTGCCAGTTCACCGGCGGCTCGTCGGTCTTCCAGCAGTCGTAGTCCGTGCTCATGGCCACGGCCGCGTAAGGCAGCCCGGCCTCGGCCGCCAGGGCGCATTCCGTGGCGATACTCATGTTGATCACGTCCGCGCCGAAGGCCCGGAACATGTTCGATTCGGCCCGGGTCGAAAAGCGCGGGCCCTCGATGGTCACCACCGTGCCCCGCTCGTGGAAGCGGTAGCCGTGTCCCCGGCAGGCGGCGATCAAAAGCTCGCGCAACGGCTCGGAAAACGGATCGGCCATGGGCGTATGGGCCGGATTGTGGGGCTCGAAGCGCTCGTAAAAGGTTGGCACCCGGCGCCGGGTGAAATCGATGAACTGGTCGAGGATCACGAGATCGCCCCGCTGGATTTCCTGGCGCAACGAGCCCACGGCCGTGGTGGCCAGGACGGCCGCGCAGCCCACGGCCTTCAGCGCATGGATATTGGCCCGGTAATTGACGTTGGTCGGGGTGGCCGTATGGTTGCGGCCATGGCGGGCCAAAAGCACCACGTCCTTGCCGCCGATTTTTCCCTGGCGCAGGGTCGAATTGGGCGGGCCGTAGGGCGTGTCCAGCTCCAGATCGCGCGTGGTTTCGAAGATATTGGGATCGTCCAGGCCGCTGCCGCCGATGATGCCGATACGCATGGGCCGTGCTCTCCTGTGTGGCTTGGGCAAACCACGTGGGGGATGTTGCGAAAAAGCCGGGTTTTCCGAAGGATGGTGCCTAGGCGATTTGCAGGATGCTCTCGCAGCCGTTGGGACGCAGCAGTTCCTGGCCGTGCAGGAAGGACAGCTCCACCACCACGCCAATGCCGGCGATCCGGGCCCCGAACTCCTCCACCAGCTGGACCACCCCGGCCAGGGTGCCGCCCGTGGCGAGCAGGTCGTCGATGACCAGCACCTTTTCCCCCCTAAGCAGCGCATCCTCGTGCATGCACAGGGTATCGGACCCGTATTCCAGATCGTAGGTCACGGACTTGGTCTTGTAGGGCAGCTTGCCGGGCTTGCGCACGGGCACGAAGCCGAGTCCCATCTTGTAGGCCAGGGCGGCCCCGAAAATGAATCCCCGGGCCTCGGCCGCCACGATCTTGGTGGCGCCGGAGCCGGCAAACCGCTCGGCCAGAGCATCCACGGCCTGGCGAAACCCGTCCGGGTCGCCGAGCAGCGGCGTGATGTCGAAAAAGAGGATACCGGGTTTGGGATGATCCGGGATGTCGCGAATGAGTTTGCGCAGATCCATGGCCGTCTCCTTGCAATGTGATACGGTTACCGGATTCGGATAGAGCCTTGTGCCCACCGGGTCAAGCCGCTCTTGGCCCGGAAAGCGGTTCGGGTTACAAGACGCTCCATGGCCAACCACCCCATCCCCTGCGACACCCTGCTCACGGCCTCGGTCCTCGTCAGCCAGAACGACACCCGCGACATCCTGCNCNAAGCCGCCCTGGCCATCACCGACGGCCGCGTCACGGACCTCGGCCCGGCGGCCGACCTGACCGCGCGCTACCAGCCGGCCACCCGTCTGGACCTCGGCGACGCCCTGGTCCTGCCCGGGCTTATCAACACCCACACCCACGCGGCCATGACGCTGTTCCGCGGCCTGTGCGACGACGCGCCCTTGGCGACCTGGCTGACCGACCACATCTGGCCGGCCGAGGCCAAGCTCACACCCGAGGCCGTGCGCCTGGGCACCCTTCTCGCCTGCGCCGAAATGCTCGCTTCGGGCACGACCTGCTTTTGCGACGCCTATTTCTTTTCCGGCACCGTGGCCGAGGCGGCCGACGCATCGGGCATGCGGGCCGTNATCGGCCAGGGAGTTTTCGACAGCGCCGACCTGAAATTCAAGACGTCCGACCANGCCCTCGACGCCGCACGGGAACTGGCCGACAAGGTGTCCGACCAGCCGCGCCTGCGCCCGGCCCTGTTCGCCCANGCCGTCTACACCTGCACGACCCGGACCCTTGAACGGTGCGTGGAGCTGTCCCGGGAGCGCGACCTGCTCCTGGCCACNCACGCCGTGGAAACGGCCCGGGAAAACGACGATTGCNACAAGGCCCACGGCCTGCGCGTCATCCCCTACCTGGAGCGCCTCGGGTTTCTCGGCNCCCGGACCCTGCTNGCCCATGGCGTGGCCCTNGACNCGGCCGACATCGCGACCCTGGCCGCCCANGGCACGGCCGTCTCCCATTGCCCCAAAAGCAACATGAAGCTCGGCAGCGGCATCGCGCCCGTTCCGGCCCTGCGCGCGGCCGGCGTGACCGTGAGCCTGGGAACCGACGGCGCGGCTAGCAACAATGCCCTCAATCTTTTTTCGGAAATGAATGTGGCCGCCCTGCTCCAGAAGGTCGCCACGGGCGATCCCACGGTGCTCGGCGCCCAGGCCACCCTGGACATGGCCACCCGNGACGGCGCCGACGCCCTCGGCTGGCCCGAACTCGGCNGCCTGACCGTCGGCGGACCGGCCGACCTGTGCGCCCTGGACCTGACCCGGCCGGCCCTGACCTCGGGCTACAGNCCGGTATCCGACGCGGTCTACGCGGCAAGCGGCGGCGAGGTGGTCCTGACCATGNTCGCCGGCCANGTCCTCTACCGGAACGGCCAGTATACCACCCTGGATTATCCGAAATTACGCCAGGAATTCCGGGANGCTGCCCGGCGGCTTACCGGCCGGTGAGCCGTGGCCGCGCCNCCCCGGTCTATCCCTTGACAAGNCGGCCGGCATCCATAATAAAGGCTGGCTTTGCGCTGTAATCATTCCCGCGCCCCATGCCGCGCGGCCCGGAGGTTATTCCCATGTCCCAGGTCATCATCGTCAACGGCGTCGAATGCCATCCCATCGTGGACAAGTGCGAGGGCTGCGAACGCACCATGGAGCAGGATGGGGTCAAATACTGCAAGAGCTATCCCATGCCCGAACGCAAGTGGGCCCAGAAGGTCTGCAACTTCGCCACCCACATGAAGCTCGAAATCGACAAGGGCGGCAAGGTCAACATCAACCCGTTGAAGGCCTCCAAGCGCGCCGCCCGCGGTCGCTAGGCCACCTTCGCTCTTCCAAGACGCATTTTTGCCGGGAGGCCCACCGCCTCCCGGCTTTTTGCGTTGTCGCGCGTCCCTTGTTTGCCAAGCCGGACGCGAACGGCTATGATTGCCTGGTTCTGCCAATCCGTAACCGTCCGGAGCCCTTATGCTCGACCGTGTGCAAAGCTTCCTTGACACCCAACGCGACACCGTCATCAATCTGCAACGCCACCTGACCTCCGTGCCGGCCCTGGGTCCGGACAACGGCGGCCCCGGGGAACGCGAAAAAGCCGACTTGGTGCGCCATCTGCTCGCCAGCCTGGGACTGCCCGCCCCCCGGGAAATAAACGCCCCGGATACGCGCGTCCCCTGCGGCCACCGGCCCAACCTGGCCGTCATCCTGCCCGGCGTCGATACCTCCCGCACCTTCTGGGTCATCTCCCATCTCGATATCGTCCCGCCCGGGGACCTCGGCCTGTGGCGCAGCGATCCCTATCAGATCGTCGTGGACGNNGACCTGATCTACGGCCGGGGCGTGGAGGACAACCAGCAGGCCTCGGTCAGTTCNCTGCTCGTGGCCAAGGCCCTGGCCGAAACCGGGAGCACGCCCCCGGTCAACTACGGCCTGCTGTTCGTCTCCGACGAGGAAACCGGCAGCAAATTCGGCCTGGACTACGTGGCCGGCCATGCCGACGGNCTTTTNACCCCCGACGACCTGTTNCTCGTGCCCGACTTCGGCCTGCCCACCAGCGAAATGGTGGAAATCGCCGAAAAAAGCATGCTCTGGCTCAAAATNATCGTCAACGGTCGCCAGTGCCATGCCTCGACGCCCGAACAGGGCATCAACACCCTGGCCGCCGCCGCCCTGTTCATCCTCAAGATCCCGAGCCTCCACGACCGCTTCAACGCCAAAAATCCCCTGTTCCTGCCGGCCAATTCGACCTTCGAGCCGACGAAAAAAGAAGCCAACGTGGACAACATCAACACCATTCCCGGCCGGGACGTGTTCTACGTCGACTGCCGGGTGCTGCCCGAATATCCTCTGGACGACGTGCTGGCCGCCATCCGNGAACTCGGCGCCGAGGTCGAGGCCACCTGCGGCGTGACCATCGACTACGAGGTGGTCCAGCAGGAACAGGCCGCCCCGGCCACGAGCGAAGACGCGCCCATCGTCAAGCGCCTCATGCCGGCCATCCGCGCTGTCTACCCCGGAAGCACCCCCCGGCCCATGGGCATCGGCGGCGGCACTGTGGCCGCCTACCTGCGCCGGCGCGGCTACCCGGCCGTGGTCTGGGCCACCCTGGAACACAATGCCCACCAACCCAACGAGCGTTCGAGCATCACCAAGACCATCGGCGACGCCAAGGTCATCGCCCGGACGCTGCTGGGGTAGCTGGGGGGGAAGCCTCCGGCGGCCCGGAGAGGCGCCGCCTCTCCGGGACCTCTCCGCCGGGGGGAATCATTCCCCCCGGACCCCCCGGACGGGTAGGAATGAAGCATTGATGCCACCACGGGACAAGCATTGTGGAACGCCACAGGGGACCGACGAGCGGTTCATGCGTCTGGCCATCGCAGCCATGCGCCAGGCCGGGGTCACGGACAAGACCGGCGGTCCCTTCGGCGCGGTCATCGTGCGCGACGGCCAGGTCCTGGCCGTTTGCGGCAACAGCGTCCGGCGCGACAACGATCCCACGGCCCACGCCGAAATAAACGCCATCCGCCAGGCTTGCGCCACTCTCGGCACCTACGACCTGTCCGGCGCGATCCTCTATACGAGCTGCGAATGCTGCCCCATGTGCTACGCGGCCGCCTCCTGGGCGCGCATCGAGAAAATCTACTACGCCGCCTCGTGGCGGGACTACGACGACCTGTTCGACGACGCCGCCATCCACGCGGACATGGGCCTGCCTCCGGCCGAACGGCTGCTTGCGCCGCAGCAGCTCCTGCGTGACGAAGCCCTGGCCGTGCTCAAGGAATTCCGCCTCCTGCCCGACGGCGCCCGCTATTGACAACGAGGGCCTTCCTCGCCCATCGACAAAACAACCGCACACATCCCCTTTCCAGGGGTCCGGGGGGATGAGCCCCCCGGCGGAGAGGTCCCGGAGAGGCGACGCCTCTCCGGGCCGCCGGAGGCACATTCTCCCCAT
>JGI20225J20221_1001940_pt1 | contig 17732 bp, 18 predicted proteins | sample BioMet4_FD_20221 | JGI IMG/M metagenome (IMG submission 20221) | reverse complement strand
TAGCTTGATCTACATATTCAGCTCGAAACTCTTTATGGGACTTATTTTTATATCTATCATAATTTTGTTCCAATTGTTCTTTGCTGATATAATTGTGCGTGGCTATGTTACCCTCAGCAAAATTCTTGGCATCTTGAATATGAGCTTTATCTCTCAAATCAAGATGAAGTCCATGATTCTCCTTAATAAAATCTTCGCCCGCATTAACAGCAACTTGGTTAATAAACTGTTCCCACACAACATCCATAATAACATTTCCAAGGTTATCCGGACTTCCGATTTTTTCTTTTTCCTTTGCCAGAAACTGCATATCTGCAAGTTCTTCTTCCAATTGGCTTTGAAGCTTTTCTTCCAATTCATCGAGATCAAACGATTCTGTCGATTCATCATTTAGCTTTTCTTCCTGCAGAAGAATAGCATTTTCTTTTGACATAATTTATCCATCCTTTCAGTGTATGCCGGAACTACACAGTAAAGTCATCTTTTTACATAGGTCAGTTCAATATCATACCCAAGGGTCTCCATTATCTGAACAAAGGTCTTATTTATAACCCCGTTTTGTTTTTTTAATGATGCGATTTACATATGATTTAGTGGTTTGTATATCCTCGGCTATCTGTGCTTGGGTAGTTCCGTGTTCTATACATTTTACTTTTACGTCTACCTCGATATTGTTTCTAACCATGTTACCCACCTCTCCGTATTTGTTTCACATTTCAGATAACTAATTGTACCGTAAAAACATTTCAATTACAATCCTTACAGAAGAATGTTCACAAAAGCAGAAAACGCCCTACATTTCTGCAAGGTGCTGTCTGCCTGTATTTCTTTCTCCCTTAAATAAATCGTTTCAATAACTTCCATGCCATTTATTCAAGAAAGGCATCATATTGACTGACTTATGCTTTTATTTCCGTTCCATCCTTAAATGTCACCCGAACATCATCTTTGCTATAAACTGTAATGTAATCGGCCAAGCTGCACCACAATCGTTCATCAAATTCTCCTATCAAGTCCTGGTTCTTAAGATTATCGATGAAAACTCCTAATTGCTCATTTCGTAATCGTCTGTCCTGGATTTTTGCAGTAACCGCTTCGTATTGTGCCTTTGTCCTGTCATATCGGCTGACGAGGCTATTGTAGCGTTTCTGGTATTCCGCTTGATCTTGGGAAACTCGTGCATTTTCAGCAATACAATTTTCCGTCATATCGGTAAGTGCAATCAGGTCCTGATTCAGTCGTTCCTGCTCACTTTCAAGATTTGCTGTATCACACAGCTGTTCCCGTATCATCTGTATATTGGAAATGATTTCGTCCTTATCCCCGACCAGTTTATTCACGGCTTTTATAAAAATGGCTTTGATATCGTCCTCGGTAAGGTGCGGCGTATTGCAGTGATACTTGAATTTATCATTGCAGCGGTAGATAGTCCTGCGATATTTATCATTGGAATGCCAGACTTTGGCTCCGTACCAGCTGCCGCAGTCGCCACATTTTATCTTCGATGAAAAGATACTGACCCCGCTGTGCCGCTTGCCACCACGCCCACGTCTTTTTATTTCTTCCTGCGCCAAATCAAATACCTGCGGACTGATAATGGCTTCATGATCATTTTCCACATAGTACTGCGGAATCTCGCCATGATTTGCTTTTGTTTTCTTGGTCAGAAAATCCACTGTATAGCGTTTTTGGAGAAGCGCATCGCCTTTATATTTCTCATTTGTAAGAATACTTCTGACAGTGCTTGGACTCCATACATCACACCCTGCAGGAGTTTTAATACCCCGTTCCGTCAAATCACTGGCTATGGAGTGAAACGTATAGCCGCTAAGATACAACCTGTAAATCAACTTCACTACCCTTGCCTGTTCCCTGTTTACGACCAGATTGCCATCCGGCCCTTTGTCATACCCAAGGAACTGCTTGAACGGTACGCTGACCTTCCCGTCGGCAAAACGTTTCCGCTGTCCCCATGTCGTGTTCTCGGAAATGCTCCGGCTTTCTTCCTGGGCAAGCGAGGACATGATGGTGATGAGCAGTTCGCCCTTGGCATCAAGCGTCCAGATATTTTCCTTCTCGAAATAAACCTCAATCCCCTTATCCTTAAGTTTTCGCACCGTTGTCAAGCTGTCCACGGTATTCCTGGCAAACCGGCTGACGGACTTCGTGATAATAAGGTCTATCTTATTATCCAGTGCATCCTTTACCATCGTATTGAATCCATCACGGTGCCGGGTATTGGTTGCCGAGATTCCTTCATCCGTGTATATGCCAACAAACTCCCAGTCATTTCTGCCCTTGATATATGATGTATAATAATCAACCTGTGCTTCATAGCTCGTCACCTGATCTTCATGGTCTGTCGATACACGGGCATACCCCGCCACTCTTCGCTTCCGGTGGCTATTGATAGGCTCTGCTGTGTAGCGGCTGATGACTGCCGGAATGATATGTACTCTTCGCGCTTCCACTGTAGTTTCCACCTCCCTTCATGTGTTCAACTATTTTTCGTTTTACCCAGTGGCCAGCGACAGCTTGTTCTCCTGCCATCGGTAAAACAAAATGTCAGCTCATCAGTTTTTCCAGTTTCAATATGGTCTATCTGTTTTCGGAATGCGGCATCATCAAATGCTGGTAGGCCGAGCACCGTTGCTGCCATCTGCTTCAATGGTTCCTCCCGTATACCCGGAACCTTGCAGGATTTCCCTGAAAGCTTGCATCGCCAGTAAGCAACTTTCCCGTTTTTCCGCTTATCCAGACAGCGTTTGAAGCAGATGTTACATTGAACGCATAGAATCCGATCTGTAAAAGCAGAATATCTCTCCGATTTACCACTCATCCGGTACTGCTTCGTCCAAACCCGCTGTCTGTCCTTGAGTTTTTCCGTCCAGCGATCCTTGTTTGCAGTCGATTCCCAGTGCCTGACAATTTTTCGGCCATCTTTCATATTAAACACCATGACATGATATTCCGGCACAGTGATGGTATCAACTTTTTCAAGAAATATGTTTTCATCAAAGTCCTGCAATCCAAGGACAGCTATGCATTCCCGTTCCAGCACAATTTGCGGGATAGTTCCTTTTGCACCACAGTTTTTCCCCTTATATTTATGGGATGTGCATCCCCAGTACCCGATATACCGCCCTTTATATTTCCGTTTGCTGCTGACGTAACTTTTTCCACAAATGCCGCATTTGATTTTTCCCGTAAAGCACGTCGTATGTAGTGACTTATTGGCAAATGGCCCTAATTTGCACCGGCGCGCCATTTCTTTCTGGACATATTCGAATGTTTTCTTATCAATAATAGCTTCATGAGAATTTTCAACAAAATATTTTGTCTTCTCGCCACAGTTTTTCCGTTCTTTTTTGGTAATAGGATCTTCTATATATGTTTTTTGAAGCAGAAGATTCCCGGTATAGGTAATATTGGTAAGTACCTGCTTGATGCTGGGATCGCCCCAGTTATTGCCATGCCTGGTTTTGACGCCTTTCGCCGCCAGCTCTCGTTTTGTCTCAACCCGTGATTTCCCGTCAAGAAAATTTTGGTATATTCGCCTTACAACAGCAGCTTCCTCCGGAACGATTACGAGTTTATCCCCCTCCCATCGATAGCCATAGATGAAGAACTTCGCAGGCGGCATGCCTTGTTGGAACCGTTTCTGCACCTGCCATTTGATATTCTCGCTGATGGACCGGCTTTCTTCCTGGGCAAAGGATGCAAGAATGGTCAGCATCAATTCTCCTTCGCCACTCAGGGTATGGATATTTTCCTTTTCAAACCATACTTCGACGCCGATATTCTTTAAATGGCGTACGGTATTCAAAAGGTCAACTGTATTTCTGGCAAACCGCTGAATGGCTTTTGTAAGTATAATATCGATTTTCCCTGCTTCTGCATCGGCAATCATTTTGTTGAACGCATCCCGCTTCGCCATTCCCGTACCGGAAATGCCATAGTCTGCATAGACACCGGCATATTCCCATTCGGGATTCTTCTGGATAAGGCCGCTATAATAGCTGACCTGTGCCGAAAGTGAATGCTGCATCCGTTCCGATTCCACGGAAACACGGGCATAGGCTGCTACTTTCTTCCGTTTTTTGAACGGTGATACCTGATGCTCGACTTTGAGGATTGTTTTTCGCATAGAATCCACTCCTTTCCAACACTATATATCACTCTGTTTGATACAATTATCAAGTGTATAAAGAACCGGAAAAAGGTTGATATTTTTCGAGCATCTGGCGTTCTGCTATATGATATTCGCTCTCCGTGATAAGTTTTTCATCGCGCATCGACTGTATCAGATGCAATGTCATCAGGAACAGTGCTTCATTTTGAAAGGTTTTTTTATCCATGACGACCACCGCCGAAACGGTATTCAATATAACAGGCATGGCAACAGAACTTCCGTTGACTGTTCCCGTAGGTCTTAAATACTTTGCTGCAGTTCGGACAGGTAAAGGCATAGACTGCCTTTCGCTTCACCAAGTCAAGATGCCCGTTCCACCATTTGTTTCTGCAACTATCCGAGCAGAAGCGTTTTTGCTTTCGCCCCGGGACCTGCTCTATCTGCTTGCCGCAGCATTCACACACTGATTTTCCACCAGTAGAAACCGTCAGGCTGTTTCGCCTACAGAATGACTTTACCGTATTCACCGAAACGCCTGTTTGCTGTGCTATTTTACCGTATCCTATACCGTCTCGGCGCAAAACGATAATCTGCCTCTTCTCATCGTCCGTCATATTGGACACCTCCTAATCGTTACGAGGTAATTGCCTCTATGAGTAAAAGGACAGATAGATATCAGTTAAGAACCCAAGACATAAAAAAAAGGACCTGCCAGAGTGATGAGACTCCAGCATGTCCATGGTATATATTCTTATTTTCGTAGCTGCTTCAATGCTTCCTGCAGACGGTTCGGTATGGGAAGTCCCATCCGTGCCGCATTTTCCACAATGGAAAGTCCCTCGTTGGACAGGTAGAACAAGATGGTGGCAGTCCGTAACGCACTGGAAGGACCAGTATTGCGAATGCGTCCGTGATGACTCCCTACATGCGTTTGAAAGGGATATCTTGAAACGCTCCTACAGGTTCTTTTATAGCTTTCAAACAAAGAGTCGTCCAACAACATATCCTCTCTATCTGCAAACATCTGATCAAACCTATTTTCATCTTACCATCTCCTTCTATCACCATATACATCTACCGTATCACACCATGTTACAGTAAAAAATTGAATAAATAGCCTGTAAAGATAATACCCATTCCAACGACGCCGAAGAAGATCACCAGCAGATGCGGTTTGAGTACTTGTTTTAGAAGAATCGCTTCCGGAAGACTTAACGCAGTCACTGCCATCATGAATGAAAGCGCCGTTCCCATGGAAACACCGGTTCTAGTCAACTCGCTGACTAACGGAATAACACCCGCCGCATTGGAGTACAGCGGTATTCCAATCAATACAGCAATGGGGACAGCAAAGGGGTTTTCTTTTCCTGCATACTGCGCCAAGGTTCCCGCCGGAATCCAGCCATGTATAAAACCACCGATAGCAATACCGATGAGAACATAGATCCATATGCGTTTAATTAAATCACGAGTAAAAATCCACGCATCATACAGTCTATTTTTCATATGCGGTTCAACAATTTCCATGCTGGGTATATTTTGCATTTCATAAACATACGCTTCTACAAATTTTTCCATTTTCATTCTGCCGATAATCATACCCCCTATCACAGCAATAATTTCTCCGGATAAAATATAAATCAACATAATTTTCCAGCCAAACAACCCGTATAAAAGACCTACGGCAATTTCATTTACCATAGGGGCCGCAATCAAAAACGAAAAAGTCACACCCAAGGGAATTCCCGCTTCTACAAACCCGATAAAAAGAGGAACTGCAGAGCAAGAACAAAAAGGTGTTACGATTCCCAGCAGAGCCGCCAAGACATGTCCAACTACTTGATTTCCTTTTGTATGAGAAAGAATTTTTTTTGTTTTTTCTGGAGGAAAGTAGCTGCGAATAAATGTAATGGCATAAATAATAATCATCAAAAGTATCAGTATTTTCACTGTATCAAAAATAAAGAAATTAACAGCACTGCCCAGTTTGCTCTCCGGCAAAAGCCCCAGTGCCGTATAGGTTAAAAAATCAGCAATTATCTGCAACCAATCAAACATAGTGCACCTCCGTCTTGCCCATTATGATGAAAATCATTGTTCTTCGGCAATATATCGCTTGATTTCTTCTGCCGTGCATACCTTCCCCGCCATTTTCACCTTTTCATTGATTACAATAGCCGGAGTCCGCATAACACCGTATTTCATGATTTCGCGGATATCCTGTACTTTAATAATTGTACTATCGACTTGTAATTCACGAATCGCTTTTTGTGCATTTTCTTCGAGTTTTTTACAATTGACACACCCGGAACCTAATATTTTAATTTCCATCATGACTGTCGCCCCTTTTCTACTATAAATAAAGTTTTCTTAAACTAAAAAACAAAATCGGCTTCTACATATTTTTCCGTTGCAGCCATGTATTCAAATGCTGTATATCTTTTTGATATATTTCTATACTTCTCAAATTATCATACACTAAACTATCCAGAAATTTCAGCCGTTCATCCCGCAATATTGAATAATATGCCCATTGTGCCTGCTTACGATCCGTTGCTAATCCCGCATTCTTAAGATAGCAAAGATGCCGGGAGGCTTTAGTCTGCGTAATCTGTAACGTTTCCATAACATCACATACACACAGTTCCCGTTCATATAATAAATTTAAAATTCGTAACCGAGTTTCATCAGATAATGCCTTTAATACATTAACTATTGTCTGCATCTATGAATCCTCCCTCCTTGCGTATAATCAAATAACTGTATAACCGGATACTCGGTTATACAGTTATTATATACTATCAAATGAACAGTTGCAAGCCTGTATCGCCTGTCCTTCAATTATGGGAGAGAAATTATATACGTTGGTATGAAAACAGTGCTCCCCCAGCAAACCGCATAAATATTGCAAATATGTATTTACTGCTATGTTGAGACCACATGTGCCTTATACCTGTGCATGACTTATGCTATTATTTACATTGTAGACAATCTTGTCTTCATGCTTAGCTGATCGGTCCAACGTCCAGGCTAGTTACATTTTGACCTACAAGCTAATTGTAGTCTAGTTTCACATTTTTAACGAATCTATTAGATTTTATATTAGGGTATGGATTCCCATTCATGATGATTTCTGACCAAGCACTTAACTTTTTCCCCATCTTCGACAATTATTCCATCTCTACTTTCTCTTGAAATAGGAAAAAACGCATTTAAGCGAATTAAAAAAAGGACCTGCCAGAATGATAAAACTCCAGTAGGTCCATGGTAGATATTCTTACTGTTATTTTCGTAGCTACTTCAATACTTCCTGTAGCCGGTCGGAAAGTCCCATCCGTGCGCGGTATTTTTCCACAATGGAAAGTCCTTCATTGGACAGGTAGAACAAGATGGTGGCAGTCCGTAACGCACTGCCGGAACCAAGCATCGTCATATCCAGTGTATAGTCCACACCGACGAGTACAAAAAGGAGCACCTTCCGGCAGATGCCCATAAAGCCGATCTCGCTGGATAGCTGCCGTTCTCTACAGGTGCCCAACGTCCGGCAATAAAAAGAAAGTTTCCCGTTGCTTTAGCCGTCTTCTGTCTTTATGTCGATGAACATCACTCTCTGGTTGTCATCGTGGTTGTCCTATAGGTTCAATTTTTTTCAAGAACTTCCGTTACAAAGAATATTCATTATGCTTAGATTAATCGTCTTTATCGGAAACCTTAAGATCAAATCCACCATTGATGATAAAGTCCCTTACCAGCTTATCAACTTTTATGTTGACCTTTGGCGGAATGATTGTTTTCCCCTCAAGTTTCTCAAAGTAAGTTTTTGCCTTTGTCTTGTCAACAGTAATTTTCATAATGTTTCCGTCCCCTCACGGGGATTAGGTTCTTTCATATTCGTGTCAATTCTGTTGATAGTTTTGTTTTCCCGGGGGGTTTCCGTCCCCTCACGGGGATTAGGTTCTTTCATGCCGAGGGCAATGCGATAAGGCATTAAAACAGGCTAAGTTTCCGTCCCCTCACGGGGATTAGGTTCTTTCATGAGCATGATTATTACACCAATGGTGAAAAACAACTCTGGTTTCCGTCCCCTCACGGGGATTAGGTTCTTTCATATGATTCATAAATTTATAATAAAAGGAGATGTTATTATAGTTTCCGTCCCCTCACGGGGATTAGGTTCTTTCATATAGATTTAAACGCAGTTAAAGCTGTTTGGGATTGTTTCCGTCCCCTCACGGGGATTAGGTTCTTTCATTGTAACAGAAAAACAGAATGTAAACAGTATTCGTACCGGTTTCCGTCCCCTCACGGGGATTAGGTTCTTTCATACGCTACACTTGATATGATAGAAATAGTATTTGATGAACCGTTTCCGTCCCCTCACGGGGATTAGGTTCTTTCATACTACTAATTCTACTACTACTAATTCCGTTAATTCTATTGTTTCCGTCCCCTCACGGGGATTAGGTTCTTTCATAACAACACATTATTAACGATAACGTAAGAAAAGTTAGAGTTTCCGTCCCCTCACGGGGATTAGGTTCTTTCATAGTTGTTTAGTTGGTTGTATTAAATATATTATTAAACAGTTTCCGTCCCCTCACGGGGATTAGGTTCTTTCATATTCGTGTCAATTCTGTTGATAGTTTTGTTTTCCCGGGGGGTTTCCGTCCCCTCACGGGGATTAGGTTCTTTCATGTCAAGCTTGTCAAAGATAACTATTCTAATCGAGATAGTTTCCGTCCCCTCACGGGGATTAGGTTCTTTCATCATCAAGCGTATTGCGTAGAAAGTGAAAGTAAAAAGGAGTTTCCGTCCCCTCACGGGGATTAGGTTCTTTCATGAGCTGATTGATTATGATACTATTGACAATTACTGAAGTTTCCGTCCCCTCACGGGGATTAGGTTCTTTCATGCTGATATAGGTCAACCCGTTAGAACCTGTATTATCCTTGTTTCCGTCCCCTCACGGGGATTAGGTTCTTTCATCTCATAACCATCCGAGCGGTTCCACGCTGCCGTCTAAGGAAGGTTTCCGTCCCCTCACGGGGATTAGGTTCTTTCATTAGAAAAGGATATTGACATAGCAATAGAAAATAGGTATTGTTTCCGTCCCCTCACGGGGATTAGGTTCTTTCATAACCATGACATAAATATGAATCGTTTTTCATTGCATCGTTTCCGTCCCCTCACGGGGATTAGGTTCTTTCATAGCCCGCTCTAATAATGTGATAGTCATGCTCTCCATTCGTCAGTTTGCGGAGCGGATTACATTCTCTGTGTTTTTCAATGATATTCTCTCTCATATTCCCCCTCAAATAGCACAACTATCACGACGGCGCGGAATGTTAATTTTCCACATGTTCTTCTAAAGATTTTTCAATCTTATTATTAATTATATCATACGTAGACCGAATATTCACAATATCAGTTCCATATAGTATCTCTAATAAGTTCCAAAAGGATTTCATGATTTGCTTCGGCTGCAGTCCTACTTTTTCTACAAATTTTTCTCTGTTTATATTTGTAATTTCATGCGCTGTTTCATTCCGCAAATATCGCAAATCGTTTATATGCTGAATCAATACATTGTTTTGTAGTGCATCCTGCATATTTTGATTGATTATTTTATGTTGCTGACTAGCAAAGATAACTATTTCATGCAGGAGTAAAAATGACAAATCACTATCCCGGTAATTTCCATGACAACAGTTATTAAGAAAATAAAGCAAATCTTTTCCTAATGGATCTTGATTCATTTTTCTTGCCATCAATTTTCGTTTCTCTATATATCGTTTAAGAGAAAAGTCTATATTTTTCTTTACATACTCTTGAAAATATTCGAACAGGAATGGTGTTATTTTTACCATAAAATCAGCATATTCACCTTTGTTTTCATTAATTTGCATGATAAGCAGATATTCCACTAATTTTCTGCATATTCCAGAAACCGGAAATAATTTCTCACCATCACATTTTTTCAAAACTTTTTCCGCAGCATCAGTCATGAGACCTGATCTATATTGAGCATGCTGCAGAAGTCGTATCGTTTCTTCGGAAATTAGCCGACTTTTTTTTGCAAGCGTTAAAGCACCACTATATTCATATTGCGTTACCATTGACATAATTTGATATTTTTCCCGATAATACCGAATTACATTTAATGGCGGTTCACTACATCGATTTTCTGCGCCTCGTTCATTATCAAAGTTACACTCCAGCAAGATATCAATATCTTCATTATCTGATACTGGATTATTGGCTACATTAGAGCGCTTTTCCGGTGAAGAAACTTGTACCCCCAGACACCAATCATATTCCGTCGACAAGATGGCTAATACGGTTTTCATCTGTGGCGTTCCTGAGCTTAAGTTTACAATGATACGATCTTCAGAATTTTCTTTATGTATTCGATGAATAATTTCAGAAAAAACAGTTATAAATTCATCATATAAATGAGGGGCCTTGATTCCTGAATAAATTTCTTCAATAAGGCAATTGGGTGCCAAATAATGTATCCCCCGAGTATAGCGATGATCCTGCAATTCCCTATCTCCCATTTCTTTGGAATAATAAACAACGATTTTGTCAGGATGATACCATCGGATAATATGCAGACAAGCTCCATCGTAACATCCTCGTACTGGATCTGTACTTCCTACTGGTGTAAACAATATTGATTTCATTCCTGCTTCCTTCCTGTAAACAATACTTTCGTGTCGACTGCTCCCATACCTAATGCTGTTTTAACACCTATTCCCGCAAATGTTGCATACGCAGTCAATAATCCTTGCAATCGCTTCAGCATATCAAACCCGAAATAAACTTGTCGCATCGTCCCGGAAAATCCGCAAACATATTGTCCTTCCAACGGAAACGTCCGGGAAGAAAGTTGATACTTTGCTAATCGGCAATGATTCGCCATCTGTTCTATAATACCCGTTTCATCCAATATACTATGCGTGGAAAATGTATTCCACTTGTTGAGCAAGCTTTGATACACCAATCGCATATCCGGTGTAATTACATATCTACCTCCTTGTTTAAAACTGGTGACCGTCATCATATTCCAGTCAGCGCCAGACGGTTCAGCTTGTCCTTGCATATAAAAATCTGCTAATTTTTTATATGTCGTCTGTTGCACTATCTCGACAGACCGCAATTGCACTATATATCCTTTGTGCTTCAAATACATTTTTTTCAATGTTTGCACTGGCTGCACAAGGTGTTCATAGGCATATGACGAAATCGTACCAATTCTCCAGATGGCTTCATGCCGTTCTACATCCCAATATACGCATTGGCTATATGGTCTAAGAGCCATTTCATGAAAACACGCAGCAACGTCTGGTGTAATACACTCCATAAGCACTCCATGTAAGACAGAACCCATCGCAGGATGTACTTTAACATCTTCAGGAAAAAGCAGATGTATTTCAACAAGTGTCAGCATCAGCGTATCTCCCGGACAGAAGCAATACCCATGAGCCAGCATTCATTGTCTGTCATAGCCAATTTCAAAGTTCGGGGTGTAATTTTATCATCATCGCGAACATGATAATGTGCCGGTTCCCGTTGTTTTGTTCTTCGGTTCGTATTGGTAAAAATATCATCAAAATAACGAGCCAGTATTTTTTTACCTTCATCTTTTGGGGCTAGTGCATAATATGCAGTTTTTGATAAAAATCCGGGTCCACCACCAAGAAAAATATCTGCCAGCTCTGCTTTCTTAAATTCTGCCTGATACACTTTTCCAAATATTTCTTTTTGCATTATTACTGAATCCTCAACATATTTTCTGGACATTTCCCATAATTCATCTAAAGAATGGATGTTAATATAATCCATGATTTCTTTATCCATTGTTATAGAAAAGCGAAGCATAGTGCCTGCAGGAATACATTCCCGGAAAAGAGAAATAAAATGTTCGTGCAATGCTTCTCCTCTTTTTTTGGAATTATCCATTTTCTGTATAATGACTGTATCTTTTGAACCAGCTGTAACCATGGCATCACTTACTCGTATTCCCTTCATCACACTCTGTAAGGCATTATCTGCTCTTTTCCCATGATTCGGCAATTTAGTAAATGCAAAATTTTCCAGTTCATTAGCAATATATTGCAGCTGATTATTTTTATATTTTCTTCCTTGATGGGTTTCAATCACCTGTTTTACTTCCTGCCATATGGGCTGATATGACTGCGGATGCTGTTTTATCAAATAATATAAAATGGCAGACCGTAATGCACCTTTTATACTGCTTCCCGGAATATACGGCACTCCCTGCACCGTTTTAATCTGACGAGCAACATCATTTAGCGTTTTCTTTACGTCCGTATGAGGGTATGCCATCGCCGTAGAATCTGTCAATTGTTTCACTTGTTGATCAAGATTACGAATTTTCGTTTGACGTTTTAACCAATCCCAAAGAGCAACTTTACCTTGTTCCACATACGACACATATGCATCTAATAAATCATTTCGAATCAAAAAATCTGCCCACTTGGTTTTATCCAAAAAAATGGCTTTATATTTACCACGGTTATTGATATATATATATTCGAAATTCCGCAAAACTTCACCATTCCCTATATGTATCGGAGCTATGCATGTCAGTTCATATTCTTTATGTTCTAATTTCGTCATATCAATCATACCATCAACCCCACATATAACCCTTTTCCATAACGCCATACCGGATGATTTAATGTGTCTGACACAGATGTTATCATACCCTTAATTTTTTCAGGAAAACAAGACCCTGCTTGCAACATATATACATCATTTTTTTTCACTGTTTTAGAAACCCCATCCGGCATAATAAACCCACTTCTCTTGCAGATTACATATTGTCCTTTTTTAACTATATCTACATCTGTCGCATTCGGTAACACAATTGATATATTCATATATCGTAATGCGTTTTCATTGGTCAACATATCATATAAAACACTATCATCTTTATAAATCCCTATAGAATCTAGGTCAATAGGATCATCAAAAAAATGGAATTTTCCGTATCCACTACTCCGTTTTCCACCAATTCCACTGAGACCTATGTTTTGTAATACTCCACATATCCATTTACGGTCTTCATCATATTCATAGGCTACAATACCATATAATCCAGCTTTATCTGTAAAGGTAAATTGATTGACATAGTAAGGTCGAGATTCTTCTTCTGTACAATTAACCCGCACCATCAGTTCACTATGCCCCAGAATCGGCATATCCCATGACATCATTTTCCCAGATTTTAATGCCTCCAAATAAGATCCTAACTGTGAAATTTGAATAAATGTTCGTTTTTTTATTCGTTTTTGCATAGTTGCATCTTTGCGGATACTGTCGTAACCATTCACAGACCGTTCATTCCATTCTACTGAGAGAACCGGCTTAGGTATGTAAAAACTACAATCTTTTTCATCTACATAATAAGGAAATAAATCAGAAAAAAGTAACGCTCCCGTTTGCGCCTGTTTATATAAATGCTGAATTCCTATATTATCCGTAGCAGCAGCCAATTCATAACATAATGCACTAAAGAGAGTATCCGCCCGATAGGTCATACCGCTCTGTTCAAGCTTGCCGCCTTCTTCAGCATTTCCAAAATGGATTGGCGTATCAAATTGTAATTGATAGAGAAAGTATTTCATACGCCAACTCTTCCTTCTAATAGTTCCTGTGTCATGGATGCTAATGTCGTTGCTTTTCCTTTATCGCCACAGGAGAAAAACGTGACGTCCCAGTTCGCAAAACATACCCGGCCATATCCCCGAGAACCATGACCACCAAGATAATCCCACTGCAAAAGCTGAATACCCTCTGCCAATTTCTGCATATCTTCTTCTACTTGCGTAGGATCGGCAATATTATACATGAGCTGGAAAGCAAACACCGCCCCGGCCGGAACACGTTCAATTTGCCGAGGATTAGCCATTCCTGTCAACGTATTAATAGTATTTTCAAATTTCACTTCACCTAAATACGTATCCATATCCAATTTGTTCAGTTCTTCTACGCTTTCTTCTGTCATTTTAACGTCAAAAAACTGTAACCTTGCCGGAAGCACTTCATCTCCAGCGGCACCGGCACCAAACAACCGTTGCACACATACGCTTTCTTGTTGCAGATTAAGAGCCCCTTCATTGCGACGCAAGAGCGAACGGATTTTACCTTTAAGAGAGCTTCCCGGAATAATAGGTTGCTTGGTAAACGGATCTCGAATGAATGTACTATCTACCGCTCCAATAGGCGCAAAATCACTAGATCCTCCAATATGGAGGCCCGTTTCAAGTTTTAATGTCGCTATAATTTTTAATTTTCCTTTCAAAAGTTCTTGTCCCATATTAATCTTTGCCTCCATAAAATTTATGATATGCAACTAAAGCTTCCATATATTGTGCAAATTCCTGATATTTTTTTATACTATTTCCAATCCCATCAATCTGATTCATAATTTCAGCTTCTTTTATAAATTCCTTTACCGCTCGATCTCGACTAGCTTGATAAACAGCTTTCACTTTTAGAAATTTTATTTCACTAGCCAAATCATCTGATAGTGTTGTCTCTTTCAAATGTGTTGCCTGATATACACTTACTTTATTGGTAAGCAAATTCACTGCTGTCAAAAATTTACGAATCTGATTGGTTTTTAAATATATTTTGTCATTATTCTTTTTTTTTAACGCTGTGATTACCGTATCTGCTTGCTTTGCAATATCTTTCATTCATTCTTCACTCCTTTATCTCTTAACCGATATATCAGCAATTCGATTGCCGTCATCATCTGTTGACAACTTTGTTCATTCTGATACCATATATACAACTGATTTTTTACTTCTTCATAACACTGTTTTTTTGCACATTCTGCTTTTTTCGGTTCCATCCGAGCTAATGTATACGCAAATCTAGCTAAATTAATCCTATTTTCCTCACGTTCTGTTCCCCGCATTAAATCCAACAATCGGTATAACACACCCTTGACAATAATCAGTTTTGTCTGGCTTGTATCTTCTCTCCATTCAAAATGCTGCTGAAGAAAATTCAATTTTTCACCGCAAACACCATATTCAAAATCATCCCAAGTATACCGTGTCGTCAACATTTCTTCATACCGTTCCTTGTATTTGACAACTTCACCAAATAACGCAATACTATTTTTATCAGGATTATCTTTTGCATATGTTTCTAATTCTCCGGTTTTGCGAGCCATCTGGGAGATAGGACATTTCGGATGGAAAAACCCTATTCCTGCTGAAAAAGTTAATTTGCCATTGGTAAACCGTTCAAAGGCATGACGCAAATCAATAGCTATTTCTATAATATCATCCCAAGTCCCTGCCAAGAACATGTCATCACCACCGGAATAAATAATATGTAACTGCCGTTCTACCTGCTTTTTATCCGTAAACAAGGTGAATTTCGATGTACCATCCACGGTATACCCACGGCAAATATCATTGATATACCGTTTAAAAAACATCGACAAATTACGGGATAACACCGCTTTTCTTGTTAATGTATCATATTGAGCATTAAATCCTGCGATAAAAGCAGCTCCCAGATTATCAACGTCCGCCCGCAATACCCCAATTCTAGCAATACTTGAATCTTTTTCATTTCCACCACTTCGTTGGGCCAATTCCGTAAATTCGATAACTTGTCCATCTGTTCCTTTTGTATAATAATCACCCATCCAAAGATATGTGGCAACCTCTTTCCCCAACGTAATGTCATTTTTGATATACAAGCGTTCCGGCGAAGGCAGATCAGACAAATTCGCTTCTTCCACGGCTTTTAAATACAAATCTTTCTCATATCCTGGTATGGGAACCGCACCTTTCAATGCCCTATCTGTAACGTAAAATACAGATTTTTTTAGTGCCTGTGTTCCTAATTGGTACAAGGAATTACAAGCTTCACAGGCATCTTCTTCTCCTTCGTCCCCATAGGGAAACAATTTTACGGAAGACGTATGACAAACAGCACATTCGCGATTTCCGTCCGCAATGCGATTAACTGCACTGTTAGGATCAAACAGATCTGCTAATTGTTTTGACTCATAGCGATTTAATTTGGCTTTACTTAATTCCTGACTAGCCGATCGAAATACCTCACGAATACGTCCGTTTCCTTTCGTCAAATCCTTTGCTGTACACGGCACGGCTGCCAGTGCCATGTACAGCCGTTTTCCATAATGAGTAAGAAACCAGTCATTTAATCTATAACGATAGGTATCAAGTACTTTTTTTACCTGTTGCGTATTAGGAAGCAACATATAAAAATGTCCGCCTCCAGAATAAATCAAACAGGTTCTGCTAACTCCACACGCTTTTAGTATTTCATCGATAATATTTTCTAACAATACATCTAAATACAGAGAACGACCACGAAGGCTTTTTAAAGCCCCTTTCGATGGAATAGTATAAATAAAATTCTGAATACCTGACATGTCTCCCGATACGATCAGATACATCGGTGATTTTCTCATGGCTGCATTTTTATTGCCATAGCAATAGGTTTTGTAGTCGGTGATATCTTGTGCTTCAAAAAAAAGATATATACAGCCAGCAAACGCAGCTGTCAATTTTTGATGATCATATAATGAAATATCTGGGACTTCTGACATATTAGTACTCGATGGAATATACGACATGGTCGCTTCCATAAGATGCAATAATTCATGTACCGTCATATCCAGAGGAGATTGTTGTCGAAATACCCGATCCACTTCACGTACAATTCGCTTATATTTCTCCGCTGGAGCCTGGATACGTGCCCATTCTACAGGATACGGCATTCTTTTTTCTTCTCCTATCCCTCGAAGCGGATATGCAGATTCTGACAGGGTTCCTTTATTATCAAATATATTCCACACATTGCCCAATACTATTGTAGGTACGAATACGTTTTGTGTAGATTTGGCAGAATCGACACCCTCCAGTTCTAATGATCTCCGATCTGATGATGCTGCCAAATTATCTGCTTCATAAATGATATAGCTAATATCATTATCAGCTATATCATTTTGTTCCAGCTCTACACGGTGATGGTTGGCAATGGCTCGTAAAATAGCATCATTTTTCCCCTGCAGATATGGTGCCATTTTTTCCTGTCCAATGAACGAATGATTTTTATGTACTCGTTCTGCTCTTTGGTAGACTTTACCAATATCATGGAGCAATCCTGCTTTCTCTATATCGGTTTCCGATATATTCATAGATTCATCTCCTCGTTTCTATAAAATAATTACATCTTCTGTACGATTATTGCCGATTCCCCACGATTGCACCGACATCGAATCAAACAACAGGTACATGCGCAACGAATCCGTTCCTATATCAATCAAGCTAGACGCTTCTTGAGCAAGAACATTATATTGCCTTCGCGTGATATATGCTTCAAATGCTGATTTTTGAACGCGAACGCCATATTGGCTTAGATAATCCACCATTTTTGTCCGAACTTTATTGTCCACAATATCATAAATAATTAAGACAACAAATTTTTTCTTATCTGCATGTTCCTTTATCTTCTCCATGAATATCTCCTCATCGAATCCATATTGGTTCATATAGAGATGAATTTTCCTGCATAAGTG
>JGI20225J20221_1001938_pt1 | contig 17733 bp, 15 predicted proteins | sample BioMet4_FD_20221 | JGI IMG/M metagenome (IMG submission 20221) | reverse complement strand
AGGTATCCCTTTCGTCGACTTGGCACATTTAAGAAAATCAGATATAAGAAACAACACAATCTATTATTATCGCCAAAAAACGAAACGGCAACTATCCATATATATAGAACCTTGTGCAAGTGAAATTATAGAAAAGTATAAATACGATAATAAGAACAGTCCCTATCTCCTTCCTATTTTAACAAGCGCAGGCGAAGCTGCTTTTCAAGAATACAAAAGTGCATTAAGACTTTATAATCAGCATCTTCATCGCCTTTCTTTCATGTTAAACTTATCTATCCCATTAACATCTTATGTTGCCAGACATAGCTGGGCAACCACAGCCAAGAATCAAGGCGTACCCATTGCAGTCATCAGTGAAAGTCTAGGACACAGTACTGAAAAGATAACAAACGTCTATCTTGCATCTTTTGACAATAACATGATATCAGAAGCAAATAGAAAAGTTATAAAAGCTCTCACTTTAAATAAAAAACAAAGTAACAGAAAAGAAATATAATAAATTATATCGCAAAAAAAGGAAGGCTACTTTTATTACCAAATCAAATCTTCTCTTACTTCCAAAGTAAGAGAACAGATGTTATGTCGACAAATATATGGAAAAATAAACAAAACGTCATAACATATTCCTATTATTTTTTGCATTTCAAACAGTTAAATAGCTAATTAATCCCTCTTTTAGATAAGTATATTATACAAATATAGAAAGAATGTAATCATTACAATTTGTGTATTTTATATTATAATAGGCCTTTTATACACTTTATGCGCAACGTATCTTTAATGACTAAACACATAACATCCTGATCCACAACACAAAGTCTTCTGAACCAAATCTTCTCTTACTTTGGAAGTAAGAGAAAAAAAGGAAAGTAACACATAAACGAATAAATAGTCAGGATGAATCAGCATGTAACTTCCATATTTAGAAACAAAGCTACATGCCCGTCCATCGAAAATTGCATATGAAACAAAGAATTCGATTTAATGAAGCTATAAAGCCTATTGTATTAACAGGGGATTTATTTATTTTAAACACCATTTTCATCTTATTATGTTATACATTTGATGGTCAAACTTTGGGAAGAGATTTTATTCAGTCACTCCCCAAACTACTCACTCTACTCAATCTCACCTATTTATTATGCAATTATAAATCGGGAATCGTTTTACATCAACGACTAATTCGTCCAGATCATGTCGTACTTGAATGCATGAAGTATACTGCATGCCACATACTTCTTTTTATTAGTATATTAAGTTTATCAAATTATAATTCTTTATCAGCGCGTTTTTTCTTAGCATATTACATTATTTTTCTACTCATTTTGATAGGATATAGGCTTTTCATTCGATATATAATCCAGAAATATCGCCGTTTAGGAGGTAATTCAAGTACGGCAATATTAATTGGATGTACAGAGAACATACAAGAAATTTATCATGTAATGATAAACGATCCGACTTCAGGTTTTCATGTAATGGGTTACTTTGACGATATCGTATCCGATCACCTTCCGGAAAAGAATTTTTATCTAGGAAAGACGAATCAAACACTAGTTTATTTACAGTCGCATAAAGTAGATTTAGTCTACTGTGGCCTTCCCTCCATCCAAAGTCAGGTTATTCTTCCCATCATTAATTATTGTGAAAATAATATGATCCGCTTTTATAGTGTCCCAAACGTGCGAAACTATCTAAAACGACGTATGTATTTCGAATTATTTGGTGGTAATGTACCCATACTTGCCATACGTCATGAGCCATTAGCCAAACTCAAGAACCGTTATATAAAACGCATATTTGACATATTATTTTCTCTCACATTTCTTTGTACACTGTTTCCTTTTATATTTATTATAGTAGCGATAGCTATAAAAGTGACATCACCAGGTCCTATCTTCTTTAAGCAGAGACGTAGCGGACAGGACGGAAAAGAATTTTGGTGTTACAAATTCCGGTCTATGCGGGTAAATAAAGATAGTGATCACCTTCAAGCTACAAAAAATGATCCTCGCAAAACACGGCTTGGTAATTTCTTGCGAAAAACGAACATTGATGAACTCCCTCAATTCATTAATGTATTATTAGGAGACATGTCCGTAGTAGGTCCGCGCCCTCACATGCTAAAACATACTGAAGAATATTCCAAGCTCATAGATAAATTCATGGTCCGTCACTTTGTAAAACCTGGTATCACAGGATGGGCCCAAGTTACCGGATACAGAGGGGAAACCAATGAATTATGGCAGATGGAAGGGCGAGTAGAGCGCGACATTTGGTATTTAGAACATTGGACCTTTCTACTCGATTTATATATAATTTCCCGTACCATAAAGAACATAATAAATGGAGAAGAGAAAGCGTATTGAATAGTTAAAATCAAGAAAATACATTATATGAAATTTAAAACTTTAATAAAAAGATATTCAATCTTAATAGTTTTCCCACTCGTTTTTGCAGGATGCCAATCTTACAAGAAAGTCCCTTACTTACAAGGATCTGACTCGTTGCAAATTGCACAAACAGCTCCTTTGTATGATGCCCGTATTATGCCTAAAGATCTACTCACTATCGTAGTAAGTTGCCCTGAGGCACCGGAATTGGCAGAGCCTTTCAATCTTGCAGTGTCTTCTCCTATTTCTTCCAATAACCGATCAATAACACAGCTACCTTCACTACAGCAGTATCTGGTAGACAATGACGGTAATGTGGATTTTCCAGTACTTAACACTATTCATATCGGCGGACTAACCAAAAGTGAAGCGGAAAAACTTATTCGTGAGAAGCTACAACCCCAGTTTAAAGAAAAACCGATTGTAACAGTCCGCATGATTAATTATAAGATATCGGTTATCGGTGAAGTTGCCCGACCAGGCATATTCACCATTTCCAACGAAAAGGTTAATCTCTTTGAAGCACTTGCCATGGCGGGTGATCTCACTATCTACGGCATGCGCGAAAATATCAAGTTAATTCGTGAAGATAATGCAGGCAAGCGACAAATCGTAACATTGAACCTCAACAAACCGGATGTTCTCATGTCTCCCTATTATTACCTTCAGCAGAATGATATCCTATATATTACTCCGAATAAAACTAAAGCAAAGACGGCTGATATCAGTGCAAGTACGACTATTTGGTTTACAGCAATCAGTTCACTGCTTTCTATTGCCAACCTCATTATAGTTTTGACAAAATAATAGAACATGAAAGAAGGACTATACGAAGATTTCAACGAAGAAAAAGAAGAAAAAACAGATTACCGAGAATTGTTTTTTAAATATTACATCCACTGGACATGGTTTGCTGCATCGTTGATTATTTGCCTCTTATGTGCTTGGATATACTTGCGCTATACCACTCCTGTCTACAATATTTCGGCTGCAATTATCGTTCGCGATGACAAAAAAGGCGGAGATGCAGCCACAAGTGCATTGTCTATGTTCGAAGACATGGGCATCATGCCTTCTTCGCAAAACATCGACAATGAAATCGAGATCATGCAAAGCAAGTCACTCATAAAAGAGGTAGTCAACGAATTAAATCTGCATATCACCTATTTTTCAAAAGGTACAATCAACAACGAAGAGCTCTATTGCAATTCTCCGATACATGTTAGCCTACCCACACAAGAAGCTGATAAGTTACCGAGCGGAGGAATCACATTTCACCTCAATTATCAGCCAGACGGTAAATTAGAAGTCAAGACTACCATCAAGAATATAGATATCAGCAAAGAATTCTCAAAAGTTCCGGCAGTGCTTTCTACGGAAATAGGAACATTCAATTTTTCATTAGATAGCACAATCAGAGCATATACTGAACCTATCTCCATTGATATTACGATCAAATCGCCCTTGCGCGTAGCACGTGCTTATTCCGAAGCCCTAACAATTGAACCAACTTCGAAAACGACCTCTGTCGCACGTATTTCATTAAAAAACACCAATCGTCAACGCGGTGAAGATTTTATCAACAAATTAATTGATATTTACAATCGCAGTACCAACGATGATAAAAACGAAATGGCTAAAAAAACCGAAGAATTCATCCGGGAACGCATTGGCATTATTAATACAGAATTAGGAACAACAGAACAAGAACTAGAAACTTTTAAACGTGACGCTGGTGTCACTGATGTTGGTAAAGATGCCGAACTTGCAGCTACAGAAAAATCAGGATACGAGAAATTAGTATCAGATAACGGCATTCAGATCAACTTAGTCCAATACCTAGAAAACTATCTCAATAATCCTAAGCATGCCAATGACGTTATACCCAGCAATGTAGGATTGACAGACAACAACCTATCCCAACTCATCAATCAATACAACGAAATTGTATTAGAACGCAACCGCCTACTTAGAGCTTCTTCCGAAACTAACCCAGTCGTTACAAGACTCAACAGCAGCATACACGATATGCATGTCAATCTTAAAACGACTATCAACAGCGTATTAAAGGGATTACTGATTACTAAGACTGATCTCAATTATCAGACAAGCAAGTATGCTGGGCGTATAAGTGATGCACCGAAGCAGGAACGTCAATTAGTAAGCATCCAACGTCAACAAGAAATCAAGTCAGGACTTTACCTCATGTTACTCCAAAAGCGTGAAGAAAACGCTATAGCTTTAGCTGCTACTACCAACAATGCTCGCATCATAGACAATGCCACTCCAGACGAATTTCCCGTCTCACCCAAAAAGAGAATGATTTACCTCATTGCCTTGATTCTAGGGCTAGGGCTCCCTGTCGGAGGCATATATATCAAAGATTTGTTAAGCTACCGCATTGGAGATAGGCAAGACGTTGAGAAATTGACCCCAATCCCCATTGTAGGAGACGTAGCATTGGCCAATGTCATCCCTGGTGAAACACACCCTATAGTAGTCCGTGAAAACGACAATAACATTATGGCCGAAACCTTTCGGACCATCCGTACCAACGTGCTCTTTATGCTTGGGGATAGCAAAAAGAAGGTGATTCTGGTCACTTCAACCACTATAGGTGAAGGTAAAACATTCATTGCATCTAACTTGGCAGTTAGCCTATCGCTTCTGGGTAAAAAAGTACTGCTTATCGGATTGGACATCCGTAAACCCGGGTTAAATAAAGTTTTCCACATTTCGCATAAAGAACAGGGGTTCACTCAATATCTCGCAAATCAAGAAGGTACGGATTTATTTTCATTGATACGCCCTTCAACGGCAGGCTCAAATCTCTACGTATTACCAAGTGGTCTGGTTCCCCCGAACCCCACGGAACTGGTCTCACGCCGAACATTGGATGAAGCGATTACATTATTAAGCGAGAAATTCGATTATATAGTGCTTGACACCGCTCCCATCGGTATGGTGACCGATACTCAAATTATTGGACGTGTCGCCGATCTCAGCATCTATGTCTGCCGGGCCGACTATACAAGCAAAACTGATTTCAAATTAATAAATGAACTTCATGATCAGAAACGGCTTCCACAACTATGCACCGTAATCAACGGTCTGGATATGACCAAGAAAAAGTATGGTTATTTCTATGGATATGGTAAATATGGCAAAGCATATGGATATGGCAAAAGGTATGGATACGGAAACAACTATGGATATGGTTATGAAAACCTTGAAAACAAAGAGAGTGAAAATGAAAAGAAGTAATAAATCAACATTTGAAATATAGTTACTATTAAAAGAATAAAAGATAAAAAACACGGATCATGTAAACATAAAAATATTTAGATAAATATAATAGATTACTTTCCATACACTAATCTTATTATAGATCATATATATTCAAAAAAGTAGATTATTTTAGATGGAGACACAAATTAAGTACCATTTTTACATAATAATGATGTAATGTCAAAACAAATTATATAGTTTACATTTATATCAGTTTCTAAAAAAACAAATTGATAAATATCAAAAAAGAAGAAGAAATACCAACACAGCATTTCGCATTCTTTATTTATATATATTATTTTTACTACATTCATTTCTCTTTAATAAAATAATATATATACTTATAACCAATAATCAAAGCACTTGAAAAACCGCCAATCACACCATACTTTGCTTGATTTCAAGCAAGACATGTGACAGGCGGCAGCGTAGCGTGCCATATTCCTAACAAATAAAAAAACAATTCCATTCACATGAAAATAAGCAACCCTGTTTCAAAGGATAATTATGATACTCCACAATGGTTAGCAGCTTACGTCCATTCTTGCATGGAAAAAAAAGTTGCCGAACAACTTAGGGATATGGGAATAGAATATTATCTTCCCATGCAGACCGAAATTCGGCAATGGAGTGATCGAAAGAAAAAAATAGAACGTTTAATCATTCCAATGATGATTTTCATCCATATCAGTCCTCGGGAACGTTCATTGCCTTTAGCACTTCGAGCCGTCAACCGATATCTTGTTTTGCGTGGCGAACATACCCCCGCTGTCATCCCAGACAAGCAGATGGAACGCTTCCGTTTTATGCTCGATTACTCTCTCCAAGCCGTAGAATTTCATTCCACCACACTTACTAGCGGGGATATGGTTCGTGTCATAAAGGGACCGCTTGCCGGACTGGAGGGTGAATTGATTGAATTTAACGGCAAAAGCGTTGTAGTAGTAAGACTGGATATGCTAGGATGCGCCACTGTAGAAATGGGTGTAGGACTAGTAGAAAAAACGGTCAGAGAAAATATACAAGAGATTTAAGACTAAAAAACATCAAAACAATGAATATTCTAATCACTGGAGCCAACGGCCAACTAGGCAATGAAATGCGACAAATGAGTCTTTCGAGCAATCACAACTATATATTCACCGATGCTCCCGAGTTAGATATCACTCATTTCGAAGCCATTCGCAAAGTTCTAACAGATCAACATGTCCAAGTTATAGTTAATTGCGCAGCTTATACTAATGTTGATAAAGCAGAAGATGATTTTGCCACAGCCAACATACTGAATAATACCGCTGTGGGGTATCTAGCAATAGCAGCCAAAGAAACCAACGCGACACTAATACATATTTCTACAGATTATGTATTTCAGGGAGATAAAAATATCCCCTGCCAGGAGAATTGGGCAACCAACCCATTGGGAGTCTACGGAAAAACAAAGCTAGCTGGAGAACAGGCTATTATCACAAGTGGTTGTCATTACCTTATATTCCGCACGGCATGGCTTTATTCGTCTTTCGGTAACAACTTTGTAAAGACGATGCGACAATTGACTTCCGGGAAAAATACTAGCCTTCAAGTTGTGTTTGACCAAGTAGGTAGCCCCACCTATGCCCGTGATCTTGCAGAGCTCATTTCACACATCATAGAATCAGATCAATTGCATAAAGAAGGTATCTATCACTACAGTAATGAAGGAGTAAGCTCATGGTATGATTTTGCTAAAGAAGTTGCTGTACTAAGCGGTAATTTCATGTGTGATATTCAGCCCTGCCACAGCGACGAGTTTCCTAGCAAAGTAAAACGTCCACATTTCTCAGTATTGGACAAAACAAAAGTGAAAGCAACTTTCGGGGTGATAGTACCCTATTGGAAGGATTCATTAATTGATTGTATCGATCTATTAAAAACAGAATAAAACAAATTATACAATATACATTCAGTTATTTAACATAAATGAAACCCAAAAAAATATCATGGGAAATTGTTTTTTTAACACTTCCTTTTTTTTCAATTTGCTTCACCGACTTCATACCACTAATAAAAAATATACAATTAGTATTAAAAGTCATATCATTCACATATATTTCAATACTATATTTTAAGGTCAACTCAGATTCAAACAATAAAGCATACAAAATATCTATAATATTAGTTTGCATATTATCCATCTCTACTTTCGTTAATACCGGTGATTTTGTAAGATTAATAAGCTACGCTATTAATATACTTATGCCGTTTTTCATAATAGATGTATATCGAAAGAAAATTTCAATGCAAGTATTAGTGAATTCTTTACTAATACCATACACAATAATGCTGACAATCAACCTAATATACTTATTTATATACCCTTTTGGTATTTACAAAACAGAACTAATTCTAGGTGAAGATTTTGTTCGATATAACTTTTTAGGATTAGATAACCAAATAGCCCCATATGTATTAGTAGGCACCGGTATCCTATTTTTTAAAATAACACTTCTTCACAGAATATCGATCCAAGACCTTTTTTTAATAATAGTTCTAACCATAAACACAATTTTAATATGGTCTATGACTCTAATTATAAGCGAATTAGCCCTAATTATATCAGGATTACCAAGTGTATTTTTACTCACATTTTATAAGAGAATAAGTAAACTGAATTTTAGATTAATATTATTAATAATAATTGCATTATTTATCGGAGTATCACTTTTCAACATCCAATTAACATATAAATCATTTTTTGAAAACACATTAGGTAAAAGCGTAACATTTAGTGGAAGGAGCTTAATATGGCTATCTGCAATAAACCGCATTGTGCAAAATTGGCTCGTAGGATTAGGAATTCAACATAACGATAGTCTAGTTTATTTCAAAGCTTTAGGAGATTACAGAAATGCTCATAATACATTCTTACAAATAGGAGTTGTGGGAGGCCTTCCTTGTCTCATTTGTTTTTTAAGTATTATCTCTTTTTCGCTAAGGAAAGAATTAAAAAAACGGTCACAAGTATCTATCCTTATGCTATGCTTAACGACATTTTGTATCGCTATGCTATCGGAATTTTACTCAAACTTATTTCCTTTTTTTATAATAATATCTTTAATTAATTCAGTAGAGTATGAAAGCAAAAAAAAACAAAATCGGAATCATCACATTTCAAGGTTCATATAATTGCGGGTCATTATTACAGGCTTATGCATTACAAAAGTATTTAAAAGAAAAACTCAATTGGGACAATGAGATTATTAATTTTTCAAATGCTAAACAAATAGATATGTATGCCGTCTTCCAAAAAAATAAATCATTGAAAGCGATTGTAAAAAATTCAATGTGTTTGCCATTTTATTCTATCTTAAAAAGGCATAATGAAGATTACAAATCATTCATAAACCAAGAACTTATATTATCACCCTTATCATATTCCAAATCAGAAAAAATGGAACAAGTAGAAGATAGATATAGTTGTTTAGTGGCCGGGAGTGATCAAATATGGAATATAAAATGTTACGATGCAGATGATGTATACTTCTTAAACTTTGCCACTCATACAAAGAAAATAGCGTATGCGCCTAGCTTAGGAGCAAAAAGGATCTTGAAAGAAGCTAAAAATCCTAATACTTATATAGAATATTTAAAAGATTTTTCTTTTTTATCTGTAAGAGAACAAAATGGGCAAAAGTGGCTAAAAGAACTTACAGACAATATTGAAATACCAATATTACCAGATCCTACGTTACTATACGATAAAGATTTTTACACCTCACTAACAAAAAAAGAGCCTATTATAAAAGGTAAATATATTTTCTACTATGCATTCCATTATCCACATGAAACAAACAAAGTATTAAAAAAAATTTCCAAAGAAACAGGCATGCCAATCATTACATTAGACGCTAAACCCTGGATTATAAGAGGAATATGTTTACATGGATTCAAAATTTCACCTGAATCAGGTCCTAAAGCCTTTCTAAATCTTCTTAACTTTGCAGATACCGTTATAACAACTTCACTCCATGGCACGATATTTAGTGCTATCTTTAGAAAAAATTTTTGGTATTTAAAATCAAAAATATATAACCCAATAGATGATAGAGCAACATTTTTACTAGACCAATTAGGCTTAAAATCTCGTTTTATAGACTTAAAATTACTCAGCTCGTCAAACATCCATAATGAAACAGATTTTAGCATTTGTAAATCAAATATATCTGAATTACGCATAAAGGCATATAACTATCTACAGAAAGCATTGGCAGAAAACTAATATTAATCTAAGACAATAAATTCCATAGATGCAAAAGCATGCTTTTTTGATCATGGCTCATAATAATTTCGAAGTTTTAGAGAAATTATTATTATGTTTAGATAATTCTAATATAGACTTTTTTCTTCATATAGATAAAAAATCTTATTATGATGCATCTATGATAAAGAAACAATTAAAGTATTCCTCGCTTTTTACCCTTTCCCCTATGAAAATATACTGGGCTGATTATACACAAGTTAAATGTGAATTACGCTTATTAGAAGCAGCATTTAACCAATCAAAATACGATTATTTCCATATAATGTCTGGGAGTGATCTTCCACTCAAACCTGTTCAATCAATTCTAAACTTCTTCGAGGTAAATAAAGGCAAGGAATTCATTCAGTTTCATAATTTTAAATCCGCAAAAAAAACAGAATATTGGATCTTAAGGTATCACATATTTTCAAAAAAAATATCTACTTCAAAAAATAGACATACACTTTTCTTATATAAGTTATTAAACAAGACTTCATTAATAATACAACAAGTCTTTCATATAGAAAAATTCAAACCTAAAAATTATGTATTATGCAAAGGTGCTAATTGGGTAAGTATAACAAAAGAAGCTACAAAATATATAATAAAACAGAAACCCCTTATTAAAAATCTTTTTAATAAGTCAAGAAGTCCTGACGAATATTTTATACAATCAATCTTATATAATTCTCCTTTCAAGAAGAATATATATAATGCAAAATTTGATGATAACTATGAAAGTTGCCAACGATTCATAGACTGGAAAAGAGGAAATCCTTATGTGTTTAAGAAAGACGATTATGACACTTTAATAAGTTCCAATTTTTTATTTGCTCGCAAATTTCAGTATACAACAGACTCGGACATTGTAAATTATATATATAATAAAAACATACAAAATGAGCAGTTCTTTAAAAAATAATATCTTATATAGTTACATATACCAGTTATTAATAATAATATTACCTTTAATAACAGCCCCATACGTATCCCGAGTTTTAGGCCCTAATGGAGTAGGTGAATATGCATATTACTATTCAATAGCCCAATATTTCTTACTATTTGTAATGATGGGGATTGTAAATTATGGAAGTAGGGCAGTATCAATATCAATAAGCAATAATAGCAAACAAGAAACAAAAAGAATTGTATCTGAAATATATCTAATACAGATATCACTGTTTATAGTCATATCTATAACATATTTAATTCTTAATTATTTAAGCAGCAAAAATCCGACACTTTCAACAATAATGTATCTAGTTATACTATCAGGTGGCATAGATATTAGTTGGCTATATTTTGGACTAGAAAAATTTAAAACAACTGTAACTCGCAATCTTATAATAAAAATATTATCCTTCATATTAATATTCTGTATTGTAAAGAACAAAGACGATATAAACAACTATGCTTTAATTATCACACTAAGTACTCTCCTCAGCCAATTGTATCTATGGTTAAAATTACCAATCAAGATAAACTTACTAAAAAGCCATTTCAAAATTATTCATTTGAAGAAAATCATAATTCTCTTCATACCTGTACTTGCATACAGTATATACAAAATAATGGACAAAATAATGTTAGGAAATTTATCATCTTTATATGAACTCGGGTTATTTGACAACTCTGAAAAAATATCATTTTTACCTTTAGGATTTATAACAGCTGTAGGTACAGTGATGATGCCCAGAATGAGTAAAGTTTTTCATGAAAAAAACAATGAAAAAATAAATCAATATTTAGATATCTCATTTAAATTAATCACCTATTTATCTTTAGCTATTTCACTAGGGCTAATGTGCATTTCCCAAATATTGGCTCCCGTTTTCTTTGGTAAGGCCTTCACTGATTGCGCAATGATAATAGGAGTACTCTCCCTCAGCATCCCCTTTATATCATGGGCTAATATTATACGGACACAGCATTTAATGCCACAAATGAAGGATAAAATATATGTAATATCCTCCATCTACGGAGCAATTATAAATTTTTCTTTCAATTTATACCTAATTCCAAAATATGGGGCTATAGGCGCAGGATATTCAACAATATTGGCAGAGTTCTCAGTTTTCTTATATATGGCAGTAAAAACAAATCAGGAATTGCATTTTTTTAAAAGAATTTTAAATGAAAGGTTATTTCTTTTAGCTATTATTGGTATGAGTATTATTATATATGGTATTTCTAGCACTTTAAATCCCAATTTATCATCATTAATATCAATAATTTTGATAGGAACAGTACTATTTGGAATTGTTATATTATATTTTATACTCAAAGATCCAATGCTTTCTTCTAAAATAAGAAGTATAGGTGTTCTTAATAAGCAAAAATGATTTTTGAAATTTAGCATATCATCGAAATGGCAAATATTAGACCTAAAGTAAGTGTTATTATACCAATATATAAAGTCGAAAAATACATTCGTAAATGTATAGAAAGTATCATGTCACAAACCTATATTAATATAGAAATTATATTAATAAATGATGGTTCACCCGATAACTGTGGAAGAATATGTGATGAATATGCAAATAAAGATAAAAGAATTATAGTTATCCACAAGAACAATGAGGGTGTATCCGCGGCACGTAATACAGGCATTGAGGTTGCTTCAGGAGAATATATTTCTTTTGTAGATGCAGACGATTACATACATCCCAAAATGTATGAGACATTAATAGGATTATGTATTAAAAATAATTCTTTCATAAGTGCCTGTGATATCTCATATATATATGAAGATAATAAGATTTGTAAATATAATAAAACAATCAACAATTTATCTTCTAATGTTCTTACCCCCCAATCTTTTTTTAAAGAAATGTTGGATTCCAAAAGCTACCTCCGTATAGGTGTATGGAACAAAATATATGCATCTGAACTCATAAAGGGTATCCAATTTCCGACTGATCAAGGCATGGCTGAAGATATAGTATTTATATGTCAAGTTATTTTTAAAACATCTCGTATCTCTTATATTAAAGAACCCCTCTATTATTATTTAAGACAACGGGAAGGTGCTGCGACCCAGATAGAATATGGAGTTTTTGAAGAACAAAGATTTTTAGGTCTAAGCAGAATGATAGAATACATAAAAAAAAACCAACCCACTCTTCTGAATACTGCTATTGTATTTAAATGTATTAATGCAGATATTATGGCAATTAACAAAATGATTATGGCTAATAAAAAAGTTCCTCATGTAATTGCATATGTAAAAAAAGAATTAGTAAAAAACTTCTTTAAAATTATACAAAGTGATATTCCAAAAAATAAAAAAATACAAATAATAATATGTATTATTTCATATAATATATATAAACTCATTTATCCACTATTCAAAACATAAATTATAATCATACAACTATCATGAATAAGTTTATCAAAGAATTAATTTATGCATATAATAAAAATAAAAAGACATTTATTTTTATTTTTCTATTCAGAATTAGTCATTTTTTATCCTCATATAAGTTAACAAAATTAATAGGGTTTCCATTTAGACTTTTCTATATTATTATTTCTGAATATGTTTATGGAGTTGAAATTAAGGATACGACACAAATTGGTTATGGCTTAATATTACACCATAGAGGACATGGCACAGTTATAGGTCCGGCTGCAATAATAGGAGATTATGTTTCAATCAGACATAATACAACAATAGGAGGAGTTACTTATAATGGGGTTGGTAAAAGGCCCAAAATAGGAAATAATGTAGAAATTGGACCAGGATCTTGTATATTAGGTGGAATAATCATCGGAAATAATGTAAAAATAGGAGCAAATAGTGTCGTAGTAAAAGATGTACCAGATAATTGCATAATAGCAGGAAATCCAGCTAAAATAATACGAATTTTAGAATGAAAAAGATTTTAATTGTAGGTCAAACGCCACCACCTATTGGAGGACAAGCTGTAATGATTGCACATTTAGTTAATGCAGATTTTCCCAACTATAAAATATATCATGTAAGAATGTGTTTTTCGCGTGAAATGAAAGACATGGGGAAAATGCAAATTTGGAAAATATATCATTTAGTGGAAATAATTGCAAAAATCTACTATTATAGAATTTTAAAAGGAGTAAACATTCTCTATTATCCCCCTAGTGGCCCCAATTCTGCAGTTTACAGAGATATGGCAATACTATTCCCGACTAGGTGGCTCTTTAAAGATACAATCTTTCATTTTCATGCAAGTGGTTTATCAACACATTATAATAAAATGGGAAAATGGATGAATTTAGTTTTTAAAGTATGTTTTTTCAAGCCTACAGCATCTATTCATTTGTCTGAATCTTGTCCAAAAGAAGGTGAATTTCTACTATCGAAAAGATGTTATATAGTTCCTAATGGGTTGCCTGACATAGCAGATAAACCTAATAAAATTATCTATGCTCCCCCTCTAGATATACTCTTTATCGGCTTATTGGAAGAATCAAAAGGAGAAATGGACCTCATAAAAGCTATTGAGCTCCTTAAGGCAGAAGGCATTGATATTCAATTAAATATAGCAGGAGAATTTAAGCGCATTGAATATAAAAATATATTTCATCAATACATAGAAGAACATAATCTTACTAACGAGATACACTACATTGGCATTATTCAAGGAGACGAGAAAGATAGAGCTTTTCGTAGTGCTAGTATATTTTGTTTCCCTTCTTATTTTCATTCAGAATCTTTTCCCTTAGTTCTGATAGAAGCAATGGAATATGGATTGCCTATTGTTGCCTCAAAATGGCGCGGAATTCCAGACATGATAAAAGATCGGTACAACGGTCTATTGTGTGAAACTAAAAATCCAGAATCTATCGCAGACAAAATAAGGCTAATATACAACGATTCTGTATTGAGAGAACAAATAGCATATAATGCCCGAAAAACCTTTGATGAAAAATATTCATTAAAAGCACATTTAGAAGCAATGGAGAACGTTTTTTCAACAATTTAATTATGATATTAATTACAGGAGCATCCGGTTTTATCGGAACAAATCTTATTGAACTTTTCGAAATCAAAGGATATGAATTTATCAACTTTGATAAAAATCCTCCAACTAAGAGGCAACAAACACCATATTGGCATCAAGGTAACATAATGGATACTGATGATCTTATTAGGGCTTTTGAAAGATACAAGCCTGAAATTGTGATTCATTTAGCAGCTCGAACAGACACTCTAAGTGATAGACTTGAAGACTATATTGAAAATTATAAAGGAACAGAGAATGTTGTCAACACAATTAAGCAGTTTAATTGTGTAAAACATGCGCTGTTTGCTTCCACTCAATATGTATATAAAAATACACAAGTACCCTTTGGATTTAAAGATGATTATTATGCTCCACATACCGTATATGGCATAAGCAAGAAAATGGACGAAGAAACAGTGCGCCATGCTAATATGAAGTGTAAATGGACTATCTTTCGACCATGTAATGTATGGGGACCTTGGCACATGAGGTATCCTAAAGAATTATGGAAAGTGATAGCAAAGGGATGGTATATACATCCAAGTAGAAGACCCGTCATCCGAACATATGCGTATGTCAAGAACTTATGTCATCAATTGGATGCAATTATAAATGCAGAAGACTCAGTCGTGGATCAAAAAACATTCTATTTGGGAGATCTTCCTATAGATTCATATATTTGGTTGAATGCTTTATCTCGAGAAATCAATAGAAAAGACATAAAACGTATTCCAAAATTCTTTTTCCATTTTGGAGCTATAGCTGGAGATATCATTCGAAAACTTGGATATAATTTTCCTCTCTATTCTATGAGATATAAAAACATGATTGAAGACTTTTATGCACCGAGTATCGTTGCCATACATCTCTTTGGAATCTATAATGATAGTTATGAAAATAATGTAAGAGAAACTATAGATTGGTTGAGAGGAGAAGGATTGAAAATCTTCCCTGAATGGGAAAAATATATAAAATAAGCAAGCAATGTTACAATTAAAGACAGTTGAGCTCCTTAAATCTAAAGATGCGCTATCCACACTATCCGATAGTAAGCTTTTAATCAATACTATTAATGCTCATTCGTATAATACAGCCTTGAAAGACAAGACATTTCAAGAAGCATTATTACAATCTAATATTTTAATACCAGATGGAGCAAGTATGGTACTCGCCTTCAAATGGCTCCGAAATGAGAGAATAGAGCGTATAGCCGGATGGGATGTATTTCAGTTTGAAATGAGCAGACTGAATGTAAAGAGTGGAAAGTGTTTTTTCCTTGGAAGCAGTATTAAAACTCTTCAATTAATAAAAGAGCGAGCAAAAGGCATGTATCCGAATATTGAAGTGCACACCTATTCCCCACCCTACAAGCCTGAATTTTCTGCAGAAGAGAACAAAGCAATGATCGAAGCTGTAAATAAAGTACAACCAGATTTACTATGGATAGGAATGACTGCTCCTAAACAAGAAAAATGGGCACATAAACACTTTGATCAGTTACAAGTAAACGGACACATCGGCACCATAGGGGCCGTGTTCGATTTCTTTGCCGGGACAGTGGAACGTGCTCCAATATGGTGGCAAGAGCATGGACTCGAATGGTTATTCCGCTTACTGAAAGAGCCAAAACGTATGTGGCGTAGATATATCATTGGTAATACATTGTTTCTATGGAATATATTTAAAGAGAAAATGAAAAAAACATGAAAAGTTATATTGTGATTATAGCTACCTGCTTATTAATGATAGGCAACTGCACTTTTTTACGTGCACAGTATACGATGGGTAATACAGGTCTATTACATATGCCCACAGGGGAAATGCAGAAAGATGGAACGGCACTGATAGGAGGTAGCTATTTGAACAAACACAGTATGCCTAATTCATGGACATATAATACTTATAATTATTATGTTAATATAACTTTTCTCCCTTTTATTGAAATAGCTTACACATGTCATCTATTGAGTTTTGGAGAATGGGGGAAAAATGGAAAACATTTTAATAATCAAGACAGAGCCTTCTCCGGACGTATTCGTCTATTTAAAGAAGGACAACTATGGAAACATATGCCGGGAATGACCATTGGAGCCTATGACCCGGCAAGTGGAACATATGGTGGCGGAGAAGCAATAGTGAACCAAAGTGAAGGTTCACATAATTATTTTGCTCACTATTATATAGCGGCAACAAAGCATGTAGAACTAAAAAAATGGGGAACATTAGGAGGGCACTCAGCATATATTTATAGTAGAGGTACAGGAAACGAATACAAAGGAGNGGCTATAGGCGCAGATTTCAGGCCGATTTTTCACCCAAAGCTTGATCTCATGGCAGAGTATGATGCACGTCGATTTAACTGCGGATTGCAATACAATTTCTTTAAATATTTCATCTGTACTTTTGAATTACAAGAGTTTAAATATATCTCTACAGGACTAACTTTGCGCATTTATTTGAAAAAAGATAAACCACAAGCTGAATAAATATAATTCACAAATATGAAAAAAATAGCATTGATATCCGGTATTACTGGACAAGACGGCTCATTCTTAGCCGAATTCTTAATAGAGAAAGGGTATGAAGTACACGGCATATTACGCCGTTCATCCTCTTTCAATACAGGACGCATTGAGCATCTGTATCTAGATGAATGGGTGCGGGACATGAAGAAGAGCCGGTTGGTAAACCTACACTATGGGGATATGACGGACAGCAGTTCGCTAATACGCATCATCCAGCAGGCACAGCCGGATGAAATTTATAATCTGGCAGCCCAGAGCCATGT
>JGI20225J20221_1002429_pt1 | contig 17741 bp, 8 predicted proteins | sample BioMet4_FD_20221 | JGI IMG/M metagenome (IMG submission 20221) | reverse complement strand
TTAATAGGAGTTCCATTCACAAGAACCTGACGTCCTTTAATCTCAATCTTACGGAATCCGGTACGAGAAGATAATATTTCATTGGTACCTTTATTGTCTTGTAAAGTAAGAACCGTTGTATAAAGTTTAGGAGTTTCAGCGCTCCACTTCTCTGGATTATTAACAGTAAACTTCAAAGCAACAATAGTTTCCTGTCCCGGTTTTAACCGGAATATTTGCTACGGCAGTTGCCCCTTCTACCGGTTGATTACCATTATAAAGTGAAGCCTGTAATTTCTGTGCCTGAGAAGGTTGAGAGCCATAGTTCTTAACTTTGGCAGAAACGCTCAATTCTGAATTTTTATAATCTTTATCCAAATCTGTCTGAACAAAGAAATCGCGAACATGAGTCTGCGGAGAACTCCAAAGCGTTACATTGCGGAATATACCACTTAAACGCCACATATCCTGATCTTCCAGATAACTACCAGAGCAATAACGGTAAACTTCAACAGCTACCATATTCTTACCTGGTTTCACATATTTGGTAATATCAAACTCCGCTGCATTACGACTATTTGTGCTGTAACCTACTTTCTCTCCGTTTACCCAGATAAAGAAAGCAGCATCAACACCATCGAAAGTGATGAAAACACGACGGCCATTCCAATCTGCCGGAACATCAAAGTCGCGTCTGTAACTACCTACCGGATTACGNTCCTCATAAGCTGTGTAATTTTTAGATGGTTCACTCATTACATGAGGAAAATCTATCTTAAAGGTGTAGCCTATATTTCTGTAATAAGGAGTTCCGTATCCTAGTACCTGCCAGTTTGAAGGAACCGGAATTTCTTTCCAACCGGAAACATCATAATCGGTTTTATAGAAATCGACAGGGCGTTGATTTGGCCATGCCACCCAGTTAAATTTCCACATTCCATTTAAAACATGGCAATAAGACGATTCATGTCTTTTTGCCTTCAATGCCTCATCCAAAGAAGCATAAGGCATCAAGGTAGCATGAGCCGGTTCTTTGTTTATACCAAGACATTCGGGATTTTCAATTTCGGCCGGAAAATCTTTCCCTGGAACCAATTGAGTAACATTCTGAGCTTTGGCTGTTGATAAAAGGCCAACAGCCCCAATAAAGAAGGTTAGCAGTTTTGTTTTCATTATTATTAAATTTATTAGCGCCACAAATATAAGAAAATCATTTTAATTTAATATTATCCGTAAAGTTGTCCATCTTTAATCTAAGATCTATTTATTTTTAGAGTTCTTTTATCAACAGACAAGACCAGGGAAGTAATTTCTGATTTATTTTGAGTACACCATTCGCGTCAGCTTTAATCATCATTTTACTTGTATTCCATGCCTGAGCCTTTAACCATTTTGTTTCCTCACGAGTTGGCGATTGAGGAGCCCCCATAGCTTGATAAACATCATAAATATTTCCGTGATCTTTTCCCAACAGCTCAATTTGAAATACAGCATTTGGTTTCAGATTGATAAGCGTAAAATCAATTTGCTTGGAAGAAGCCTCCATAAAGCGTTCTCTATCTTCTGCTCCCGGAACTTTTGTTTCGTATTCCTTAGGATAATTGAAAACCAGTGCAGATATCTTGCCTGTTTGTGAAGAACGGCTAACAAACAAAGGTTCGCAATAAAATAGCTTTTCATCTCCTAACTGATGAAGCATACGATAAGCATGAAATGTAGGTTTTACCAATCCCTGAAAAGTAATCATACCAAATCCTCCATGGAAAACAGTCTCACCCCCTCCTTTTTCTTCAAAGATATCAGTGAATGTCCAATATGAAAGAGAGTTGGCTAAGCCAATGCAATCAAGATTTGTCTTAATTATATAAGCAGCCGGAGGCAATAAATCATGCATTGCATCTCGACTATTGGGACTGGAACTCCATTCCGTTAAATGAATTTCTGCGTTGGGATATTTGCTCTTAGCAAGTGTTTTACGTAACCAGTTAATATCATCAATTGTAGACTTGGCATAACGAGTTGCTCCACGAGCACGACCAGTTTCAGGATCAAGGGCATAATCGGTAGGATAAGGATGAGTAGTAATAAAGTCTAATGGAAGTTCCTCTTTTGCACAGTAAGCAAGGAACTCTTCCATCCAGGGAGATTTCCACTCTTTAGTATTTATTACATCGTTCGGATAAAATATAGATTTGTTTTTATCGTAGATTTCTCCAGCATAACGATCATCTGCAACAAAGTTACTAGTAGAAGGACCACCTACCCTTAAATGGGAATCTACAGATTTAACAGCTAGTGCAGCTTCTTTATACAGACGAAAATAATCACTCTTTGTTCCATCCAAAAATCCCGGATTCAAATTAGGTTCATTCCAAACCTCAAAATACCAGGTTAGTATTTCGTTTATCCCATAACGATCTACAACATGTTGAGTAAAAGCCTTTACCAAATCATGCCATTTTCCAAAATTATTCTGATCTACGGAAATATTTGCTTTCCACCAAAATTGAGTTTTAGAATCTTTGGCAGCCATATCTTTGGGAAAGAAAGCCAACTCAACAAAAGGTTTCACTCCTATTTCAAGCAAACGATCAAAAAGATCGTCCACATATTGCCAGTTATATACTACACTACCATCTTTCTTAAGAAAGTAAATGCACATGTCATCGTGAAACAATCCATGAAAACGAACATACTGAAAGCCACAGTTATCTTTTACGAGCTTAAGTTGTTCTAACCATCCAGCGCGAAGTCCTTCATTTGCACGTCCTGCTCCTACACATTTACTCCAAAACTGATCATACTTATTTCCTTTAACCTTAGCATCAATAGTTTGCTCAAAAAGTTCTGTTTTTACTCCTTCAGAATTCTCATTTTTAATTTTCTTAGCATCTGCAGCTGATGTAAAAATCAAAAACAGAACAAATAATAAAAAAGATTTTTTCATTGTATATTTATTGATTACAATTTTTATAATATTCATACTCTATTCTCACGCCTATAATACGAATCTACTAAATAATTTACTCAAAAAGAATCATAATCTAGTTAATATAAGCATCATCTATCGGATTATTTTCCAATGATAAAAGAAGCTATAATCCATCAACCGTGGATTCTTTTCGAAGCACCTTATTATTTTTCATTTCCGTTATAGATACTTGAACTTTCGAAGAATCGCCATCCATATTTTTAAATACTATTTCCTGAGTTCTGCCATCAATCAACTCTACTTCAAGTTTATCGGCAGATGAAGCAGAAACCTTTTTTATAACGGACTTTGATTCATAAGGTTCAATAACTGTTATATAGCGAGCTTCTTTACCTTTTGTTCGCACCGAATAAGTTTTTCGACGAGCAGTTTCATCGCCCAAAGGATAATCACTACCCAATACCGCTTTAAAAGTAACTGCCTTTACATTTGAAAGATCTACTGAAATTACGCAGGCCTCTTTGCTATTTTCTGGCATTGAAGGAAGCGCATTGACATACTCTTCACCCATTATTTTAATAGGACCACCGTAATAATCCTTCCCTTTTAGTTCCGGTTGTTTAATGTTCTGTAATTTGCAAGACAGTTTTGAAAGAGGTATTTCTTTTCCATCAGCCAATACAACACGAGCATTTCCCCAGAAAAGTGATAATTTTTTTAATGAAGAAACAGTCGTTTCCAATTCCAGATTTTGCATTCCTTTTATAGAGGTATTTATATCCACTTTCCCTAAAATCCATGCACCGGTCTTTCCCTCCATCAATATTTTACCATTCCCGCGGATTTTATAATAAACCTTCTTTTCCACACCGTGATCTTCAGGAGCTGTACCAACCATTATATCTTTTTGGTAAGGCCAGGCAGAAATTATATCCATCTTTAATTCGCCATCCTCACTGTAAGGAGCACGTGTTCCTACATTATCACAATCATTCCCCCAACACATAGAAAAACTTGAGCGTGAAGAGCCTTGTGCACTCCACCAGTTGCAATCAGTAATAAACTGGGCACTGCCTAGTGGGTTAGTACTCATCTGAGCTTCATGTTTAAGATACGNCTTTCNGTCGGCCTGCAAATTCTTAAAGCCTTTCACCTGAAACAAGCAATCGAAAGTGTGCTCCTTCTCAGCTTTTAAATAATCAGACAAAATTACATAGTCATCTGTCATTACCATTAGTCGNCGTTGCAACACTGGTTCNGTATAACCGGTAACTTCTCCATAAGCAGGTGCATCTTTCGGTACATCAANAGAGCGCCCCTCATCAAAGCTCTTTTCAGCAAATGATATTCCATTCAAATAATCATATTGCATACCCCCATAAGGAGGATTAGACCAACGAGCATTCGTTTCCACTAATGTTGCCTGCATCATTTTGCCTGTATAGAAAAGTTTTCTAAAACTTTCCACAGGTTCCTGCATTTTCTGATCGACAACTACCATATTCTTCGGCATAGAAGTCTGAACATAAAACTTATACATATAAGAAGGATAACCGTACCAGATAGCTTCCGGATTATAAAAACTCCGACCATAACGCATTAGAGATAACAGATCTGTTCGATCAAAATGTCCATGAAAACCGCCATGTGTTCCATAATGAAGGGCTGCCTGAATCTGTTCACTTTGCGAACGCCCTTCTTTTTGAGAACGAAGCATCACGATTCCCATATTATCAGCATAAGCAGATTTTCGATCCAAAACAGACGAGTCATTATCCATTTCTGCTATTCCATATAGCAAATCACGTTCTGTTCCACGGCGGATAATAGATGCATATTCAGGATCACGATAAAGATAATAAGCGAGTTCGTAAGGTTGTCCAGATACTTTAGTTTCCTGTGCATCGTTCACGGCGAACATCACACCCCTATAGTCGGCAAAGGAAGGAATGGCATTCCACATATCTTTGATACAAACACTGTTCTTGGTAACCGGTCCCCATTTCTCAAAGTTCATACCATAAAGTCCCGGATGAGAAAAACCAGGCATCAATGAATAATAGGGAGTAGTACCTGAAGGCACCTTCATATCTTTAAAATTCACACCCCAAGGTTCAAGTGCCAGTGCAATCTGAGAGAATTCGCTGGCACACCACACATTGTAACCCACTGAACATTCATACCACCAACCATCATTCATCACTCCATGAGAAAGATGATCGACAATGCCACAAGGACCATTAAATAACTTCTCAACCAAATCCCAATCCTGAATGGCAAGCGCTGCATACAATGCTCCTCCTTCTTCGCTTAGTTTCCAGTTATTGATTCCTCCTTCACGAATTGCTAGTTCTACTGTTTCAATAAATAAACGGAAGGTATGCTCTATATTCTTTTCATCCTCCGGAGTCAGTACTCCTGAATTAGCAATCATATCATATGCCATAACAATATGCTGAAAAAAATGTCCTTCCTGCACAAACGACTGATGACAACCACGAAATGTTCTGGCATAACCATTAACCGGATCGGACAAACGACGAAGAAAGAGTGCTATCTTTTCTGCATACGCTTTATTTCCCGTGAGTTGATAAGAGATACCACAAGCCATCAAGCCGAATTCCTCCTGTGTCTGGAAAAGCTGGATTCCCTTATCTGGGTTATCATCTGTTATTTTGGTAGCAATCTCAGGAACTCTCCATTCTTCAGCTTGTTTCACATACTTGTCAAGTTCCTTTTTGGCCCAATCAAACTTCTCAATATTTTTTTTTATTTCGAGCCATTGAGCCGCAGTATGAAGAATATTCGGATGTGGCAAACGGGAAGCAGTTATAAACTCTATTTTATCTTTGTCGCTAGCTATTCCATTTACTGTAGCCAAAAGAACTTGTTTTTCCCTGCTTCCTGCTGGCAGACGATCAGTTACGGTAACTTTCACCAAGCAAGTTTTAGTCTCACTTGGGTTCAAATCAAAAGTTTCAGGAGTTACCTCAGTTTGCATGGATTCCCATCCACGACGTTCAAAAGAAAGATTAACAGACTGTTTTACGGAAGTTGTGTTTCCCACTTCTACAATATAAGTAGCCACTTCACCTTTTTGCACAGAGCGCCCTTTAATATCACATGTCAAAGAAACTTTTTCTCCTTTTACCAATTGTATATTACGGATACCAACCCTTTTTCCACCATCAACAGAAACACGAATCTCTTTCACTGACTGCAAGGCAGCTATACGCTGTGCTTCTTTTATATTAAATCTATTCCAGGGAAGCATTACTGTATGCCATCCTTTTCCGGAAAGACGAACTTTGGCATTAGACTCCGGTATCAACTGATCAGCTAATTTCTCTGGCACAGCGAAACAAACATCTATACTTACAGGAAGCTCATCCTGCAAACATATCTCCATACGAATACCTGAGTAAACAGCCCAGTTGGCCACTCCTTCATTTATATTACGAAATCCTTTGTGGTATGCCTTCCCATCTGGATAACGAAATAAAATTGTTTGTTTTTCAGAGAGATAAACTACCTTCTCTTTTACAGCTTTCACTCCACGCCAGTCACTAAAAGAGGGGTCACCTATCGGATGAATAATTGGAGTATTCGCCCATATTAACATTGGGAAAGTTAAAAGAAATAATGCGTTGATTAGTCGTTTTTTAATCATAATATCAGCCTTTTCATTTGTATTTATTATACGAACGAAAAGGCTGTTATACTTAATAATTTTATTTAAGTTTCCAGAAATCTTATAAGTAAATTAACAGAGATAATCGTATTAATGCATTAAAACAGATTAAAATATATAAGTATGAGAAAAAGATTCATGATTATCTATCTACTATTGATGGCTACATTTTCATTAATGGGACAAAATAAATTCACCATACCTCAGCGAGGGTTTCATAGTGACCAACCAGCCATCAATTGGGAACACTCGTTACTAAGTGGCAATGGAACAATGGGTATTATGGTTATCGGTGAACCGTATGATGAAACTATTACAGTTGATCATAACGAACTGTTCTTACCCAACGAACAAAAGTGCAAATTGCCAGATGTAGCTTCGCAGATTCCTGAAATGCGAAAAGCTGCGCTCGAGGGTAATTATAACAGCATTGGTAAGACACTGATGGATGCTCGCAAGGGATACGTCGACCAACGCGATACCTACATCGGTGGCTTTAATCTAAAAATTCATCAGAATGGTGGAAAGGTTGTAAAATATCAGCGGGGTGTCAATTACGAAACCTCCGAAACATTTGTTGAGTGGCAAGATGCTAATGGATTTTTCTCACGTACAGCATTTGTATCACGTGCCGACAGCATGATTATTATACGCTTAACTGGTCAAGGTAAAATCAATTGCTCACTCGCTTTCGAACAACTATCTCCGCAAAACGACAAAGAGCGAAAAATGATGAATCAATCGTTCCGTTCTCAGTCTGCTGTAACTAACGGCTGGCTCACATTCAAGGCATCATTTCTGCATCAGAACTTATATAATACATTGAAAGGCTACGAAGGACTAGGGCGCATCGTTACCCAAGGTGGTTCTATACGCACAAGCGAGGATAGTGTGGCAATAACCGATGCAAATGAAGTACTTATCTTTATAAAGATAGAGCCCATCCGTGCCAATGAAGTATCTAAATTTGAAACTATGAAACAGAGCCTACAACGAGTAGGTACTAATTACACAGCTTTATTGGACCGCCAAAAGAAATCACATAACGCACTATTTAGTAAAGTATCTCTCAACCTTAATGGAAACATTACAGATCGGGCACTTTCATCTGATTCCATAATCCGCAAATCAGATCATGGTGAACTGTCAAATGCAATGGTCGAGAAACTGTTTGATGCAGCTCGATATAACATTGTCTGCTGCACAGGTGGAATAAACCCACCAAATCTTCAAGGACTATGGAGTGCCACATGGTCGGCGCCTTGGTCCGGNAGCTTTACTACTAACGGCAATCTTCCAACCGCTATTGCTTTTTTACTTTCGGGTAATACGCCAGAGCTAATGCAAAGTTATTTCAACTATACAAATCGCAGCTTACCCGGCTATCGGGAAAATGCCCAAAAGATATTAGGATGCCGTGGNATTCATATTCCTGCACAGCTAACTACTTCGCCACTCATTACAGATTTCCAGTGGAATTANCCTCATTGTTTTTGGACAGGAGGTGCTGGTTGGGCTGCCTGGCAATATTANGATTACTATCGTTATACTGAAGATAAGATGTTTTTAAAAACTACAGCTTATCCATTTATGAAGGAGGCTGCATTGTTTTACGAAGATTGGTTGATTAAGGGGAAAGACGGCAAGTATATTTTCGCCCCTTCATTCTCTCCAGAGAACTCACCTGAAAAAGAATTTAAGACTCCATCAGTAATCAATGCAACAATGGATATAGCTATTGCCCGTCAACTGTTACGGAGTTGCATTGCCTCAGCCAAGATACTGAACACNGATGGCTTAATGNTAAAAAAATGGAAGGAGATGCTTACTAAACTACCCAATTATGAGGTGAACGAATCTGATGGTTGCTTTCGTGAATGGTTATGGCCCGGATTACAAGAAAATAACTGGCACCGTCACGCTTCTCATCTTTACCCATTGTATGACGAAATGCCCGCCGAGATTGTAAAAAATCCAAAGCTGGTAAAAGCCGTCCAAACCTCAATAGACAAACGGTATGAATATCGTGCACAACCTAAAACTATGGCTTTTGGACTAGTGCAAGAGGGATTAGCTGCAGCTCACATTGGCAGTGTTCGTCAGGCAACATTTGCTATCGATCAGCTCTCACGCAACAACTGGACTAACGGCTTCGGTTCCTTTCATGATCCCAAACATTGTTTCAATATGGATATCTCAGGCGGTTACCCGTATCTGATATCTCAATGCTTAGTTTACAGCGAACCGGGATATATAAAGTTACTACCTTGTTTACCTGAGCAGTGGAAGAGTGGTTCAATTAAAGGGCTGTTATTGCGGGGAAATGTCACTATGCAAAGCCTTTACTGGGATGATAAGAGAGTGACAGTCACCTTACTATCATCAAAGCCTGTTTCTGAGAAAGTAGAGTTGAACGGAAAAGTTAAAACTATTAAACTAAAGAAAGATCAACAAAAAGTTTATACTTTTAAACTATAAATCGTTTTTCTTACTAAGAATCAATAATAAAGCGCAAAGAATATTTTAATTATATTCTTTGCGCTTTAATATATATCAGAAAGATTAAAGATCTGTTTAAATTAGCTGGAAGGCTTAGCTGATAAGTATTATCCTTAGTAAATTCATGCCCTCTATATAATTGCCATACTTAAAACCAATGCTCTATTTCTTATTTACTATAAACAAATCAAATAAATCAGAAAACATCTCCCCCATCTGCTACTAAAATGCACCAAAAGCCTTTTGAGAAGGGTTTTCAACCAGTGGCAGATAAAAAAGTTTAACTATTTATCTACTACTAAATTCTTTCTATCTGCTACAAACAATAAGTATCATTCCCCACCTGTTTACTTTAGTAAGTTCGGCAAATCTTTTATAACTTCCCGAGTTATATTTATTTTCTTCGGAATAACTATTATCACATCTTGTACAAAACAATGCATTCTTCTGTACAAAATAATTAATTTATTGTACAAAAGATTTAATTCTTTTGTACAAGGTATTATATATTACTCTAGTTCTCTTTAATAAAAAAAGAACAGCCGTTGACCATTATCTGCACAAATGTTTTCAAAAGCCTCAGCAAACTAGTAGCAGCTAAAAAAAATAGTGGTAAATAAAAAGTTAGGCTTTTTACTTACCACTAAGATAGAACACTAATAATCAATGAATTTATCTGAATTATAGCAGTATCTGATGATTTTAGTTTTTACTAGCAATCAACTATTTACCAACTAGGATTCTGCTTCAAATTAGGATTCAGTTTAATCTGATCTGTCGGAATAGGTTGCAAATAGTTCTTCAAAGAGAACTTACGGTTTGCAGCCAACTCTACAATAATAGCTCCTGGTTCTGTTGGTGTTAAACCTGCATAGCTGTAAGTAATCTTATGATCATTAATTAATCCAGCATAAGAAGATGCCACATAAACAGGTTTCTTATCTGTAGGATTTATCAAAGTNTTCAAATAAGAATCTGTTCCTTTATATTCTACATAAGCACCACAACGAGGCTGACCTGCGAGTTCTTGTTCTGCTATTCCCCAACGGCAAAGATCAGCTAAACGTTGTCCTTCGCCATATAGTTCAAGAGCACGTTCACGTCTAATTTCGCCAAGGAAAGTTAACTGTCCACCTAATGANGCAGCTTTAGCAATTAACGCAGCATTCAAAGGAGCAACACCACCACGTGCNCGAACTTTGTTTAATGAATAATCAAGATCAGCATCAGAAATTGTTCCGTTGCCCAATTCGCAAGTTGCTTCAGCATAGATTAAAAGAATTTCAGGGAAACGAATATGCATACAATCCATTGCTTCATCACCATCAGCACCTATGGATGCCAACTCACTACGGAACTTACGACCTCCCATACCAGAACCTGCATTACGCAAATTTGGAACATTCTGATAAGTAGCTTGTGCCAAGCTATAAATATCTACATCGTAACGAGCACCAGTCTTGTACATTCCATATCCCCAAGCATAATCCATTGCTGGAGTAACACATGCTGTCAATCTATAGTCGCGATTCTGAAGTTCGGCATTCATATCTGTATATCCTTTAAATAATGGAGATAGATGTACTGGAAGACCATCACTGCAAAGATACATATCAGATAACTTACGAGTCATACCTGCTGGCCAACTATGTGTAAGGTTTGTACCACTCTTGCGATTAACCTTATCATATACACTCCGGAATATAGCTTCTTTGTTAGAAGATTTGCTTAAACCTGCTGGATTAGAATCTGTTCCTTCCAGATTAAAAAGATAATAGTAGCTAGTGTGAGCATACATTTGAGGATTCTTGACTGTTGCAATACCGCTTACATCCTCTACACCTTTCCAAAGTTCAAATGTTTTTGAATCAATAATTTCTTTAGAAAGACTTTTAGCCATAGTCAACATGTCTGAAATTGAGGGATAACTAGCAGGTTTAGCACTACCGGCTCCAGATGTTGTTCCATCACCATCAGTCTTGGTTCCAACGTATTTTTCAAAAGTTCCTTCATACAAACAAACTCTGGCTTTAAATGCTTTTGCTGCTTCAAGAGTAACATGTCCGTCATTGTTTGTAGAAGCCACAGTTGTATTCTTCAATTTCAGAATTGCAACATCAAGATCTGATAATATCTGAGCAATGACTTCATAGCGAGAAGCACGAGGCCCCCAAACTATATCATCATTTGTATCAGTTACTTTATTAGCAATAGGAACTCCACCAAAACGTTTCAACAGGAAGAAATGATGCCATGCCCTGAAAAAATATGCTTGTCCAACAGGAGCTGCAATTTCTTCCTTATTAGTATATTCTTCACCTTTCTGAATCAAAATATTTACCGGGCGCAACCATTTATATGTCTGTTCCCAATAAGTATCTGTTGTTCCGGCAGAGTTTATTCCACTTATATCATCTCCAGCAGCAGAAACAAGATCTGTTCCNAAGTCAAAATTAATTGGATAAGTTGTATTTCCTCCCCATGCATATATATTGGTATGCAGGTTATTAGCAGCATACTGGAACTGNGTCAGNTTTTTAAAATANATNGCTTCAGTTTGTGAATCCAATGGCTGTAATTCNANGAAGTCATTGACACAACTTGTAGTTAACAAAGTTCCCATNACCAGGGATAATATTATTTTATTTGTTTTCATACGTTATTAATTGTGAGGTTAAACATTAAAATGTCAGATCTACACCGAATGAGATAGTACGTGCATAAACATCCACATTNTATTTTATTTGTTTTCATACGTTATTAATTGTGAGGTTAAACATTAAAATGTCAGATCTACACCGAATGAGATAGTACGTGCATAAACATCCACATTACCTTGTCCGGTTGCAGCTTTACTTTCTGGATCAAAACCATCTTTTACATTAGAAAACTCAAACAAGTTGTCTGCAGAAATATAGAAACGAAGGTTTTCAATAGAAGCACGACGAATCAAGCTTTTTGGTAAAGTATAACCTAAAACAACATTCTTAGCACGTGCATACCAACAATTACTGATGTTTATGTCATTATATTGTTTATAGTTCCAGTTGTTACGGCTACCATTACGAGACATAATTGGGTAACGGGCATCTGTATTATCTGCAGTCCAGGTATTTCCCCAAAATGTTGCATTCTGGTTTGTCCATCCACTGTACCAAGGAGAAGCTAGCTGACCTTCACGAGCAATATATTGCTGACCAACACCTTGAATAAACATTGAAAAGTCAAAGTTTTTATAATTTGCACCCAAGTTAATACCGAACTGGTAATGTGGATTGGCATCACCATAGTAATAAAGGTCGTCTGTAGTTATTCTGCCATCAGCATTTAAGTCTATTTTTTTCACACAACCAGGAGTTAACTGGTTTGAAGTTCCCTGAGTAGGATGAATACCACCGGATTTCTGAGTTATTGAAGTATAGTAAGCATTTACCTCATCCTGAGTTTGAAGGTAACCATCTGTTTTATAAACATAAAGTGAGTTCAATGGTTTTCCTTGAATAAATGAAGAGGCTCCAACTTTATTATTCATTCCATTAGCAATTGCAACAGCACCCGAGTATTCTGTAATTTTTGTTTTTGCATCAGCCAAAGTTACTCCTACACGATATTTAAAGTCATCACCAATTTTATCATTCCAATTCAAAGATAATTCCCAACCTTTAGCCTGGAAGTTACCATTGTTAGTTTTTGGAGCAGAAGCACCTAGTGTCTGAGGGTATGTCATAGAAATCAACATTCCTTTGTTTTCACGGATATAATATTCAAATGTTCCTGATAAACGATTATTCAAAACTGCAAAATCAAGACCAAAGTTTGTTGTTCCTACACGTTCCCATGTACGGTTTGAAGAAGTCATACCATTAACATATGCTGTAGTATATTTTGCTCCGTTATATCCAAAAATTGTAGTACCTGTAGCAACAGATGAAATATAGTCATAATTACCAATACCTGTCTGCGACCCTGTTTCACCGTAAGAAGCACGGAGTTTTAAATTATCAAAGACACCTAAATTCTTTACGAAATTAAATTCAGAGAAACGAACGCCGGCAGAAATACCTGCAAAATTAGCCCAGCGATTATCTTTAGAGAATTTAGAAGAACCATCACGACGGAACAAACCTTCTAATAAATAGATTCCTTTATAATCGTAATTCAAACGACCCAAGTAAGAGATCATACCCACGTCATTACTACCACCAGTGGCCTGAGCGGTAGTTGCATCACCAAGATTGATATCATCCAAATCGTTTGATGACATATTCTGACGATAACCATAAAGTTTCTGATAATGAGTTTTTTCACCTGTAATACCAGCCATTAAACCAATATTATGACCCGCGAATTCACGGTTATAATTCACAAATGCATTATATGTTTGATAAAGAACATCCTCATAGGTATTTTTTACCCAGCAGTTTGCATCCGTAGTCTGGCTCTTAATAGAACCTGTACCTAAGGAATAATCAGGATTTCCACTTGCAGTAGTTGTTTCACCCGACCAGTCATACATTGTCACTTTGTTCTGACGTGCTACTTCCCAGTGTTTACGAAGACGCACATTTGCACTTCCCGATACAGTTAAGCCCTTTGTCAATTTAGCTAAATCGAAAGTCACTTTACCACCTAAACGAAGAATTTCTTCTGTACTTTTTGTACGACCACCTTCAACCAACTTAGCTAACAAGTTATTGTTACCAAATGTATCATAAAATTGTCCATAACTATTATACAATGGGAAGATGTAGAAGTCCTGAATACCATTACCTACACCTTGAGTAGGAACATCAGTAATACGTTTATCATATGAAACATTGAATTCAGTTTTAACCCAATCATTTACTTTATAATCGGCATTGGTACGGAAATTGTATTTCTGCTGACCATCAAAAACAATATCAACCAATGAACGGTCCTTGGCATAACCCAAAGAAGTCATAACTTTCAACTTGTCAGTACCACCCGAGATATTAATATTATGAGATTGCCCCCAAGTATTGCCATAAACAGCATCAAACTGATCAGAGGAAGGATCAAGTACACGCCATAAACCTGCAACAACACCTTCATATCTTTCTCCGGCAGCCATCTTTCTCCAAATATCTTCAGGCCACATCCACCAACTATATTGTGGATTACCATCTTTATCTAATAAAGCATAAGCATCGTTTTCTGTAGCATGACATAACATTTCTGCCCAAGTCTGACCATCAGCAACAGGGAATTTATTACCTACAACATTTGTGTGAACACTACCTGAATAAGTAACCTTTACTCTACCTTCCTTACCACGTTTAGTTGTTACAAGAATCACACCAGCTCCAGCTTTCGTACCATAAATTGCGGCAGCAGCATCTTTCAATACAGAAATACTTTCTACATCGTTTGGATTGATCTGTGAAAGTTCCCATTGATAAGCCTCAACACCATCAATCAAAATCATTGGATCTGTAGCATTAACAGAAATACCACCACGTAATGTTATATCAGTACCTTCATTACCCGGACGAGAAGATGTACGTGTAATAGTTAAGCCTGGGATTGTACCTTGCAATGCAGATGCCATACTCTGTGTAGCTTTACCTTTCAAAACCTCATCTCCCAATACCTGAGCTACAGAACCGGAAAGAGTTGCTTTCTTCTGTACACCATATCCCACAACTACAACCTCATCTAATGTCTTTGCATCTTCTTTCAAAGATATCTTTACTTTATTACCTGTTATAGCAACTTCTTGTTTCACATAACCAATGTATGAGACTACCAGTTTACCTTTTGCCGGAGCATTTACTGTAAAATTGCCCTCAACATCAGTTATAGTTCCTGTTGATGTTCCCTTTACGAAAATACTGGCACCAATAATAGGTTCTCCTTTTTCATCTGTTACTGTACCTGTTACTTTTACACTCTGTGCAAACGATGCTACAGAAGCAATAAGCATCAGCATACATGCTAAAATCATTTTAGATAGAAGACTATTGTTTGCCTTCTTTTTCTGATCCGATTGTTTCATAAATAAATATTTAAGTGTTAACAAAATATGAAATATTTTCTCATTAAAAAAACTCTCGGAGAAATTTCTCCATTTAATTGCCTTTTCAGGCCACATTTGCTCTGTTTAGATTCATTGTCCATAAGCTTCTTTCATATATTATAAATTTATTGGTTGATGTTTATATGCACTGTTTTATATAGTTACGCATTACTTTTCTTCCTATCATTAAATGATTTTCTACCGTACGTTTACTTAAGTTCAGTTCTTCAGCGATTTCTCCGGTAGACTTTTCATAAAAGCGATTCATTATGTATATTGTCTTACGCTGTGAAGGGAACGACTGAAGTTTGTTCTTCTCAAGGAAAAGAATTTCTTTCGCATGTAAATTAGGTTCGGTCTCATTAGTATATGTTACCGCATGATCATATATGTATGAAGTAATTTCTTGCTTTTTATAGTATCGACGGAGGTAATCAATTATAATATTACGTGCAATCGTAAAAAGGAAGTATTTAACTGTTTCTTCTCTNAACATCAACTTATAATCAATCAAACGGATAAATACATCTTGTGCTAAATCCTCAGCATCATACTTATGATTAATTCTATAAGTAATGTAATTAAGTATGGTTTGATGATAATCATTGTACGAACGTTCAACGAGACGATCAGAGTTGTTTAATGTACTTTCCATAATATTAGCTTTAATAAAGTTATGCTTTACGGAAGCAAATATAGAGAGTAAAAAAAGGAAAGCAAGAGTTAATAAAGGTCAATACATCTCATACCATTTCATAAGACATAATTATATATAAATACCTGATTATAAATGATTTAAATATAATACATGGAAAGTCTCAAATAATTGTATTATACTTACCTTTGAACATATAATATCAGATAATAACATTTTTATGCTGAACAGCATAAAAGAAAATGCACTTGCTTATTACGGGCAAGTGCATTCAATTAGTTTAAATAATAAAACCTATCAGATTGTTGTTTTATTTAGAAGATTCCATTTGCTGGATATACTCGTTAGGAGTTATTCCTGTAAGTTTTTTAAATGATCTGAAGAATGATGCGCGTGAACTAAATCCACATTTTTCAGATAATGCTGTGAGAGTATATCTTGAATACTTTGGATCATTAGCCAACTCTTTAAATTCTGTAATGCGATATTCATTCACAAAATCATAATAATTCTGATTCAAATATTGATTAAATACATAAGAGAGTGAATGAGAAGTACACTTAATTGCATGAGCCAAATCGGAAATCTTTAAGTTCGGATTAATATATGGCTTATCCTTTTTCATATACTTCGTGAGATTATTGTAGATGTGCTTGCACTCTTCGTTACTCAACTTTGCAAATTTATACTTTTCTTCATCTTGCTTTATGCGTTCCTGTTTTGAAGATTCTTTTTCAGCAGAATCTGGTTCTTCAGATGAAGCTGATTCTATCTGCGTTTCTTCAAACTCGGATGATTCGGGTGATAAAGTTTCTTCTTCTTTTTTTATTAATGTCTTACGCAAATAGTTTCTGCCCCAAAGAGCTAAAGCAAAAATTGTTGCCACAACGGCAATCCAGAATATAACAAGTAAAAACGGACTAATCATAACAGATATAGTTTCTTCTGATTTTTCATCGCCTTGAAGACGAACATGAAATGTATAACTTCCAATAGGAAGATCGTAATAGGATACTTCATTTTTTCCGGTTATTGTTTGCCAATCCTCATCATATCCTTCAAGTTTATACTCATAAATCATAGAGGAAGGGTCACTATATGTGAGACTTGAAAACCGGAAAGTCAAATTATTCTGATCCCTTGATAGTGAAATATCTTTTTCAGCTCTGATCTCTTCCTGCATATCACTGTCAAGGGATTGACCATTTACTAAAATATCAGTTAATACAATAGAATAAGGGTTTCGTTTAGTGGTAGCAACCAAAGCCGGATCTACAGAAAGTAATCCTTTTGAATTTCCAAACCACAATTTTCCTTTGGCATCTTTATAACAGGCTGCCACATGAAAAATAGGATCAGGTATTCCATCTGTAAAATTAAAGCCCTGCACTATACTTTCATCTCTATTCATGCTAATAATGCCGTTGTCTCTGCTGAGCCAATATTTACCAGCATTATCTTCAATAACAGCCATAAAGGCATTGCCCAGTAACTTATGCTTCATTTTCAAACGCTGAAAATTACGCATTGATAAATCGGATTTGAAAACATCTCCTTTATCGGGACAAAAGAAAATATTGTTATGCGAATCCTGATATATATATCTTATTTTCTCTTTATTAAAGAAACCTTGAGGAAAAATATTAGATTTAATGCTTTGAGATACAGGATCAAATATACATAATCCATTATCAGTTGCTATCCATCCTTTCTTTGTTGAATCAAAGAAGATATAATATACATTTCCATCGATTAACTGAGAATTTGTACTTGTATATGTTTTTATCTCTTTGGTTTGTTTGTTATAGCAATGCACTCCCTGAGAAGAAGCAATCCATAAATTACCATTACTATCTTCTTCAAAATGAAAAATGTGACCTTTCTGGAAAACATCTTCTTTATCAAAATCGTGTAATGAAAGAGTCTGAGGATTAAGTACGGATACTCC
>JGI20225J20221_1001932_pt1 | contig 17759 bp, 14 predicted proteins | sample BioMet4_FD_20221 | JGI IMG/M metagenome (IMG submission 20221) | reverse complement strand
AAGATAACAGAGACCTACATTGATGACCGCAAATATAAAACCGCTTGCACTATCTTGGATGAAGGCTTTGAAGACGCGTTTCAATATATTACATCCGGTGGGAGAAATTCACGGTTGCGAAGCACAAACCTTTTAGAAAGGCTAAATGAAGAATTACGCAGGCGGGAAAGAATTATTCGCATATTTCCTAATGTATCGTCTGCAAATCGCTTGATTGGAGCTTTATTGATAGATCAGTCGGAACAGTGGGAATATGCTGCGAGAAATTATATCAAGATGTAAGACCATTAAATATTGTGCCGATAATTTTACACAAGATTTTGGACTTGACTGATGTCTTTGTTTTCACGATTAACATATGCTCTAAGTTATAAATACTATCGTTTTCCTCCACCAATGTACGATTGATCATAACATATATTTATTGTAAATCTTACTATGCTAAATGTTTTGATCGCACTTTAAAATAAATCTGTGTTACTTTTCAATAAAATTATGTTTATATTTGAACAAGTTAATGAAAATTAGATGCTTTTTTTCCTATTTTCATTGATTGTGGCAAAAAAAAAGTACAAATATAATTAAGACAGGTAAAATAATGCAAGAATGCATTGATTTATTTTAGAAGGAGGAGAATACATGGATAAAGTTGGTATTACGTCTATTGCAGCATATGTTCCATACTACTACGTAAGTCGCGGAACAATAGGAGAGGCATGGGCAAAGAAGGGAGCAAAAGGAAAACGTAGTATTATTAATTTTGATGAAGACAGTGTTACACTTGCCTATGAAGCAGCAGAGGATTGTCTACAGCATATTAATAGAGAAAAAATTGATTCGTTATATTTTGCCTCGACTACTGCTCCTTATGCAGAAAAAGCACATTCTGCCTTGGTTTCAACTGCTTTGAATCTTAGAAATATTTTTACGGCAGATTTTGCTCAGTGCACAAAGGCTAGTACCAGTGCATTGCGTCTCGCACTGGATTCATGTGCCTGTGGACGTTCAAAACAAGCGCTCTTAACAGCGGCAGATTGTAGAAATTCTTATCCGAACACTAGTGGTGAACAAATGTTGGGAGACGGTGCAGCTGCTGTAGTTGTTGGGTGCGAAAATATAATTGCTGAAGTAGATGCATTTGCTACTACGACTAACGAAATCACAGACATTTGGAGAAATGCAGCGGATACTTATATTAGTGTTGCCGAGGAAAGGTTTGTGACGAAGCACGGATATATGACTGAGATGGTTAAAGTTGTTAAAGAAATTATAAAGGAATCAGGAAGTGCAATTGGTGATATACAGAAGTTTGTATTTACTACTTCAAATATGAAAGATCATATTGCGCTGGCACGTAAACTTGGTATTGAAACAGCAAAGGTTCAGGACCCATACATGATGGAAGTCGGATATACAGGCACTGCTCAACCTCTTTTCTTATTAGCTGCGGCAATACTAGAGGCACAGCCTGGAGACCATATTTTGCTGGCTGCATACGGAAATGGTGCGGATGCCTATATTTTTACAGTTACAGATGAAGTTAAAAAGCTGGACAAAAAAATGATTGAAAAATATTTAGCTAATCGTAATGAGGTAAAGACTTATGCTCGTTTTCTGTCTTATAGAGACCTGTTGCAGGCAGATAAAGGGCAACCATATAATATAAAGTCTTCGACAGAGGCAGAATGGCGTTTACAGGATACTTATATTCGTTTATATGGTAGTAAGTGTAAGATATGCGGCAAACCAATTTTTCCTGTAAATCGTGTTTGCTATAATTGTGGTTCAGTTGATAACTACGAAACTTTTCGAGCGGCTGATCGGACGGTACAGGTATTTACTTATACGCTGGATAATTATGCAGGACGATCCGATTTTCCTTTGGTAGGAAATATTGTGGCTGATGATTTTGAAAGTGCTCGTTACTACCTTACTACAACTGATTTTAGGCGTGAGGACATTCAGATTGGGGCAAATATGGAATTTACATTCCGCAAAATTCATAATCTTGCTGGCTTTGTTAACTATTATTGGAAGCTTAGACCTTTAAGAAGAGTAAAAGGATGTGATCAATGATGGCAGAATCCATTAAGGATAAAGTTGCAATAGTAGGCATGGGATGTTCAAAGTTTGGTGAGCGGTTTGAGTGTAGTATTTCTGATTTATTGATTGAAGCCGCATATGAAGCATATAACGATGCAAAAATAGATCCTAAAGATATTCAGGCAGTTTTTTTTGGCAATGTTCGTGCCAATCAAATTGCTGGTAACCCTGTTGCAGATGCACTGAAATTAGGAGATATACCCATAATGCGTAACAGTAATTGGTGCTGCTCTGGTCACGTAGCTCTTATTAATGCCTGCATGGCTGTTGCCAGTGGAACATATGACTGTGTTATGGCTATTGGTGCGGAAAAATTAAAGGACACAGGATTTGGGGGACTTGGAATTGGCCGTGGTGATAGTGCTGTTATGGAAAATAGGAGAACAGCTCCAGGATCATTTGGGCTTATCGCTACTAGATATTTTTCTCAGTACGGGTTGACGATGGATGAAGGGCGAGAGATGCTAGCCAAAATAGCAGTAAAGAATCATGCAAACGGTTATTTGACTCCACGCGCGCATTTTCATAAGAAGATAACAGTGGAGGAGGTAATGAATGCTCCTGTAATTGCTTTTCCGCTGACTTTATATGATTGCTGTGGTAACTCTGACGGTGCTTCAGCAGCAATTATTACTCGTTCAGATATTGCTTGTAGCATGAGACATGATCCAATATATGTTAAAGGGTTCGGCATGTCTATGGACAGCGTAATGCCACATTTACGTCCTAATTTCAATTGGACATCTTTTCCGGCATTGATGAACTCATCTCGCATGGCGTATGAAATGGCTGGAATTAAGAACCCCAGGGAAGAGATTGATGTTGCGGAAGTACATGATTGTTTCTCAGTAACTGAGATGTGTATTTATGAGGATTTCGGCTTTTCTGCCAGAGGAAAGTGCAAGGAAGATATAGATAGTGGATTTTTCGAGAGAACTGGCAAACTTCCGGTTAACATAGACGGCGGACTGAAGTGTTTTGGCCATCCGGTAGGTGCATCAGGTATCAGAATGACCTATGAAATATATCACCAACTTCAGGGAACAGTTGATAATAGTGAGCGTCAATTGAAGAATATATCACGTGGGCTATCTAATACATTTGGAGGGCCGCCACAGTTCAGTTGTGTTTTTATTCTTGGCAATGAAAAGGGCTGAGTTATTGAGAACTGAGCTTTAAAGAATAATTTTATAAACGCAAATGGCCTTAAATTTTTTGTTATGATTAGGTGAAGAAATATTTAGTCTGCAGTTTCTTCCGTTGTATAGTTTCACAACTCATTATGAGGCTACGAATGATACATTTTTTAAAAATAGCTGTTTATTGTTATCAAGGAATATTTTATGCGGTGAACTTATAGATAGTGGCCGTAAATATATTATGCTAGGAGAGACTAAATATGGAACAAAAAAAGGCACTCGTGGGAATTAAAGTTCTAGATATGGGTCGGGTCCTTTCCGGACCATTGTGCACAGCTATTCTTGGTGATTTTGGCGCTGATGTCATTAAAGTGGAGATGCCAGGAACTGGCGACGACTCTCGTGCTAATAAACCGTACGGAGGCTATTTCGCATGTTTTAATCGCAACAAAAAAAGTATTACCTTGGATTTGAAACAAGGCAGAGAGCAATTTTTAAAACTAGTGTCAAGAGTAGATGTTTTGGTAGAGAATTTTCGCCCTGGTGTTATGGCAAAACTTGGTTTTGGTTATGATGAACTAAAGAAAATAAATCCAGGTTTAATTTATTGTGCAATTTCAGGATTTGGACAGACTGGTCCATATAGTCAGCGTGCTTGCTTCGATCCAGTGGCTCAGGCTATGGCGGGTATTATGAGTGTGACAGGATTTCCTGGTACTCGTCCAGTAAGGTGTGGTGCCTCGATTTGTGATGTTATGGCTGCGCAGAATGCCGCGTTGGGTATTTTGATGGCACTGCAGTATAGGTCTAAAACCGGAGAAGGACAGATTGTAGATATAGCATTAGTGGATATGGGAGTGACAGCCATGTCTAGTATCATTCAAAATTATCTGTCAGATGGGTATATGAACACAAAAATGGGTAATGGGTATGTAGCAGGTGCACCTGGCGGATCCTATCATGCGAAAGATGGAGAGTTCATTTTGAATGCTTCAGCAGATAAAAGTTTTGCCAAGCTCTGTGTATTAATGAAACGGGAAGATCTTTTGAAAGATATAAAATTCAGTAACAGAAAAGCACGTTGTGAAAATAGGGATGAACTTGACGATATTATTAACGCATGGACAGTTACAAAAACTATTGAAGAACATGTTAAAACATTTTTAGAACTAAAAATGGTAGCAGGACCTGTTTACAACGTAAAGCAAACGACTGAGGATCCTCAAATTGCTGTGGTTCGTGGTATGTTTCCAGAGGTGGAGGTTGCAGGAATCGGGAAATTTAAAATTACGGGTCAACCAATAAAACTGTCTGAAACACCAGCGAACATTTACCATAATCCTCCGGCACTTGGTGAAGACAACACTGAAGTATATAGTTTGTTGGGATATGATGAAAGTGAAATTAAAGCTATGAGTGATAAGCACATTATTTAATAAATAAAAGAAAGGATGAAAAATTATGGCAATTGAAAAAAGCGAGTTTCAAAAATACATTGAACAAACCATCAACCTGATTAATGTTATGGAAAATGAGAAGTGGATGGGGTTTTACTATGGTCGTTTTTTGAATGGAAGTATTACTATTGGCGAAGATAATATGCAGGCAACTATTTTCTTTATTAATGGAAAGGCTGAATCGTGGGAGCTAGGTACACCGATAACAGGAATAGATATTGGTATAACCGCAACGACAGATGGGTGGAATCACTTTAAAGATCGACGCAGAAGCGTAAATATTGGGGCTAATAAGGGAGCGGCAGCAAAGCGTGGTTGGGATCCGGCACTAGCTTTAACTCAATTGGGCTGCACTTTGCGGTTGCGCCAGTGTGCAGCTCCACTAGCTTTTGCCGCTCGCCTTTATTCCTATGCCCGTGAGAATATACTTCCATTTTCCGATGTTCAAGAGCGCGAGGTAGTCGAAGCAATACCGGATGCAGAGGTTAGAGGGTTTTATACAAGGGTTAATGGCATTAAAATTTATGGAGAAACAAATGACGGCCCAGATGATAAGCTGAATCTTGTCCTCTTACATACTGCTGGCCGCGATAACAGACAGTACCATGACTTAATGTCTTTGTTTGACAAGAAGTTTAAAATTGTTTCTTTCGATATGCCTGGTCATGGAAAAAGTTGGCCTCTTCCTAACAATAAGGTTATTACGGAGTTCCATCAGTACGGTGATTTTGTATGGGACTGTATTCGGGCGATGGGGTTAAAGAACGTTATGACTGCAGGATGCTCAATGGCTGGTTGTATTCAGTACTATATGGCGCAGAACTACCCTGTTAAAGCGATATGTTGTATGCAGGGTGTTGAAGATACAGCGGGGCAGACTGATACACGTGTTACGGATATGTTGTGGCATCCCTTAGTAAGTTGTCAGCATTCCCATCTGGAGTTGACAGAATCTCTTATAGGGGAGAAGACGAGTCAAGAACGGTTGGATTTTATTTACTGGGGTGTTATGCAAGAGACTGGGATAACTAAGCAAGGGGATTATCTTGAACTTCTGTCATTTGATGTTAAGGATAATATGAATAAGATTACTTGCCCTGTGCTAATTATTGAAGGAATGGACGATCAATCCTATACTCCGCATATGACTAAGTTATCTAAAGAGAGGCTAGTAAATGCTAAATTTGTTGAACTTGATTTGATCCCTGGTTATGGTCACTTTATTGCTGTTGAAAGTCCGGAAAGCGTACACAAGTATTTAAGTGAGTTTATTGATAAACATGTATTAAAAAAGTAATTTAGTATTATCATGAATTGGTAAAAACAACATGTAAAGGAGTATACCTAATGGAGACAGAGAAAAAATATAAAATTTTTCCCGGTTGGATTATGGTTGTTTTAGCGATGTTTGTTTTGACTTTTGTTGGTAATTTTATGGTTCAAGCAACTACGACCGCAAACTCGTTAATGATGAAAGATGCAAATACAGCAGTAAATAGAACTCTTTACGGCTTAGCATTTACAGTTGCTGCACTTTGCAAGGGATTTCCTCAACCATTTTTTGGTGCGTTGCAAGATAAGAAAGGATCGGTCTTTGTTTTTCGTATCGGTGCTATAGTTGCTATATTTGTCGGGTTGATTGGTTGTCATCTTATTAATGGCAGCGGCATAATGTTTATTATTATGTATGGTATTGGTTCTGGTGTGATTTATATGTGTTCTTCACAAATTCCGACTGCCGGAGTAGTTAACGCTTGGTTTGTAAGGAAGCGCGGTTCAGCCCAAACTATTATTCAAGCTGGTACTATTGTTGCAGGTCTTACAGCTCCTAAAATTGTAAATTATGTTGTGAAGACTTGCGAAAATCCTTGGTATTATGGTTATTACGTATTTGGAGTTACAGCTGTCATTGGCTTAATATTGACCTTTTTTATTAAAGAAAATCCAGAAAAAATGGGGCTTAAACCGGATGGTGAGATAACGGTTAAGGATGAAGGCAGACTAGCGAAACAGGCTTTGAGTAAGCTTAATGTATATGTTCGTGACTTGACTGGACAAGAAGCAATTCCTTATAAGGAGGCCTTGCGAGTACCGGCATTCTGGATGATTTCTTTTGCAATTGTTGCCGGGACATATTGTAATAATGTGTTGCAAAATCCTGGGCCGCTGGTGTTTTTTGATTATGGATATAGTTCTGATTTTGTTACTACTGTTATGGCATCTCGTCAGATTTGTCGTGTAATCGTAATTTTTCTATTGTTTTATTTAACTTCACGTATTGAACCAATACGCATTATGGGCACTATTTTAGCAATTAATGCTGCAGTTCTCGTATGGTGTGCATATCCAACCAACGAACTTTCTGTCTGGGCATTCTACATGGTTTGTACAGCTTCTATTACTACATATCTAGTTGTTGGACCTGTTGCTTTGACTAATTACTTTGGTAAGAAAGATGCTGGGAAAATTATTGGTTTTATGCTTTTGTTGACTGGAGTTATAGGTTCGTTGAGTTCTACTCTAAGTGGAGTCTGCTACGATTTAACCGGCTCCTATGCAGGTTCTTTCTATATTTTTGCCGGAGTATGCGTTATAGGCGCTATATGTTCATTTATGGTGCGGCTTCCGAAGCAATCAAATTCAAAAATCCAATTATAAAATTACTGTCTTTAACAATTATGTTTATGTTAAATATATACTCAAGCTGGTAGGTATTTTTTAGTTACCTTTTTGAATAATCTAAATGTCGCATTTTCTATTGGTTTTTCAAAATGTTGAGAAGTAACTAAGCAGTTGCTGTTTTATGGATTGGTTAAAAATATTCCTAGTTGTTTTAATTAAAATTGCACGAGAAACATTCATAATCTTAGGAATCAGCATTCTTTTTAAGAAGAGGGCTATAGTATGATAATAAAAAACGAATCAGCACTGGATGGTCTGAAAGTGTTGGATTTGGGACGCATGATTGCAGCACCATATGCAGCAGCTATTCTTGCGGACATGGGAGCCGACGTTATTAAGGTGGAAATGCCTGGTATGGGCGATTTGTCTAGGAGTATGCTTCCAAAGGATAAAGGAATTAGCACATATTATGAAGTTTTTAATCGTAGTAAACGTGGAATAACCTTGAATTTAAAATCAGAGGCAGGTAAGATGGCATTTGGTAAGCTTCTTCGTTTTACAGATGTTCTGATTGAAAATTTTCGCCCTGGGGTTATGTATAGAATGGGGTTTTCATACGAAGAAGTTAAAAAGATTAATCCCAAAATAATTTATACTTCTATTTCCGGATATGGACAAGATGGAGCTTATGCTGATAGGGCATGTTTTGATCCTATAGCTCAGGCTATGAGTGGGTTGATGAGCGTGACTGGTGAAAACTGCGGAGAAAGTGTGCGCTGCGGGGCCTCAATAGCTGATGTATTGGGAGGACAGAATGCAGTAATTGCAATTCTAGCAGCACTTGAATATCGCAGGAAGACAGGTAAGGGACAGCAGATAGATATTGCCTTGGTAGATTCTTGTATTTCCGCACTTAGTAGTGTGAATCAGTTGTATTTTACAAACAAAAAAGTTCCAACCCACAGGGGGAACTCCTTTGAGGCTAGTGCGCCAGGGAACAGTTATCATACCCGCGATGGTAGTAGTGTTGTAGTTCTTGCAGGACAAAATAGTGAATGGAGTAAGTTGGCACAAGTGCTTGGTCATGAAGAATGGTTGAAAATGCCGGAATTTGCAGAGGTGGATTCCAGAGTGAAAAATAGAAAATACCTGGATTCACTTATTTCAGCCGAGACAATAAAGTATGAAAGAGATGAACTGATAGGGCTTCTTCTTAAGGCAAAATTACCCGTAGCACCAATTTTATCAGTAGATCAGGTTGCGAATGATCCATATTTTCGGGATACCAGACACATGTACAGCGTAGTGAAGCACCCTGTATTAGGAAAGGTAATGATTACCAATCAACCAATAAAAATGTCGGAAACAAACCCTTATGTACGAAGCGGGGCTCCACTATTGGGAGAAAATAATATAGACCTCTATTCAAAGCTTGGCTATAAACGAAATGAAATTGAAAAAATGAAGGAGAATGGCGAGATTTAAGGATCAATTGTTTTGGGGATTCAATAAATAGGTTATGAAAATAAAAGGGCTTAGATGAATTTTAATGACAAGATGAAGGAGGAACGATATACATGAAAAGAGCCTATGCAGAAATTCCAGAAGGACAAATTCACTATCGTTATGCAGGAAGTGGCGAAGCAGTTATTTTGTTGCATATGTCAGGTAGTTCGTCAGACGAATATGAAAAAGTAGGGGATATAATAGCTAGATATTATCAAGTATACGCTATTGATTTCCTTGGATTCGGAGAGTCTGACAATCCACCACATTTTTATTCGTTTGCAGATCACGCAAGAACTATAGTTTCTTTCATGGATTCCTTAGGGATAAAATCAGCTTATCTGGTAGGTAATTTAGTAGGAGCGAACATTGCTGTGCATATTGCTACATCAAACTTAGGCCGTGTAAAGGGTTTGATGCTTGGACAACTATGTTATCATGAAGAACCAGAGCATTTTCTGAAGTTGCGTCACGCTCCCATATTTTCTAAAGTTGAGATTAGTGACGACGGAAGTCATATGAAGGAATATTGGATGCGCTCTGCTAAATATGGCGATAGTGCTGAAATTTCAAATGATCGAGCTGTCTGTTTGCATAAGGCGCGTGACAATGGGGAAGCATTGCATTGGGCGTTGTGTGAAGACGAGAATTTTGAAAAGCTTTTGCCGCAAATTAAGGTTCCAACGGTTTGCCTTAATTATAGTAAAAATGGCAATGTTGCTGGGATAAAAAAGGCAGCATCCATAATTCAAAGTGGCAAATATGAGTATCTTGAGGATGCAAGTCCATACATTAATAGAGCTAATCCAGAACTTTTTGCAAGTCTTTTCTTGGAGTATTTTAAATAAGAATTGTGTTTATTTGTTGATTCCATTACAAAAAAGTACGGTCTAACTTGTCATAAAATATGGGTTATCGGCCAGAGTTGAAGGAATTCTTACATAATTAAGGGTCTTTTCCGAGATTTTTGGGAGGACCCTTAATTGTTGACTTCACTGTAATAAATGGATACAATATTAAATGGTAAAATTTAAGTAAACAGGAGCTATAATGAAGCCAATAAATCTAATACAAACGAAAGATTATATAGCAAGTGTTATTCGCCTGGAGATATTGTCAGGAAGAATTAAGGCGGGAGAAGAGCTTACTCAAGAAGATCTGGCTGAGACAATGGGAGTGTCTCGCATGCCGGTACGCGAAGCTTTGCAGACCTTGGCTCAAGAAGGATTTTTGGTCCGATTGCCTAATCGTCATATGCAGGTTATGGCTTTGAATCAAGAGGAAATTGCAGGTATTTTTTCTTTAGTTGCGTCCATGGAGACAGAGATTTTAAAACAAATATTGCGCGCTGCTAAAGATTTAACGCCTTTGAGGGAAAAAATAAACAAGGGAATTGAATTTCATTTTGCCTTAGCCAATTTACTTGGTAATGCCTATATTAAACAAATACACGGTAAGCTTATTGAAGGTTATGTAGCGTACGCAATAGAAAGTATGAACGATAAAAGCCTCGCCATTAAAGTTTTGCAAGAGCTCCTAGCTGCAGCTCAAAATAATAACGAAGAGCAAATCAGTAAGGCTTTTCATGCTTACTATGAAATCTATGCAAAAGTTTTTACCGTGGGAGGTAGAGTATGAATAACTTAGGAAAAATAAAAATTCTCCCTGTTAGAGAACATGTTGCGGGTGTTTTGCGCAAGGCCATACTTACCGGTGAGCTGGGGGAAGGCCAGGAAATAACTTTAAAAGATATCGCGTCTAATGTTGGAGTTTCTAGCATGCCAGTACGAGAAGCTTTTCAAATGCTAGCCTTAGAGGGACTCATTAAATTACGCCCGAATAAGGGTGCGGTGGTTCTAGAGATTAATGAAAAAACTATCCGTGACCATTATGAAACAAGAGCACTTCTGGAAAGTGAAGCCGCTGCTCTTGCCAGCAAAAATACTGTGGATGTTAGCGAAATAGAAGGTATTCAGAAGTTGGCAGAAGAAGCGTTGGCAGCGAATAATTATAATGAATACAACAAACACAATCAGGCTTTTCATGTAGCTATTTGGTCTGCTGCTGATAATGCGAAGATTGCTAATATTTTGGCTTCTTTGTGGAATGGTATGTCCATGGGGCCTAGGATAACAAAGGAAGATTATGCTATTTTATCTAATAAGGAGCATAGAAAGATTGCTGAAGCAATTAAAAATCATGATGTGGCTAGAGCTAGGAAGGCCATGCACAAGCATATAACAAGAAGTATGGAGGATATATTGAAGAGGTATAATAACCGGTAGAAAGATTTCCGGTTATTTTTTTGTAGCTTTAATAAAAACAATTTGAAATTATATTGACGTAAGAAAATAAAAGGAATATTATGAAAGCATAATAAATGGATACAATATCAAATATCAGAGCAATAAGGGGGCAAAATTATGACAAGGTATTCTTTAGCGTATGGTCACGAACACAAGGAGTTCGAGTTAGACAGCAACCGTGTTTTGAAAGAAGTGCATATTGCTAAATTTCCGGAGATTGTAAATCTTAAGGCAGCGATTTTGGAGTCAATTTATCATCCCATTGGCAGAGAGCCCATTGATAAGATCATAAAGCCTGGCCAAAAAATAGCTTTTATTTGTAATGATCCAACAAGAGTAGCTAACACTTTTGATTTTATGCCGGTATTGGTTAATGAAATGAACAAATTAGGTGTTAAAGATGAAGATATGTTTGTTATTTTTGCTTTAGGAACTCACCGGAATATGACTAGAGAAGAAATGGTAGAGGCGGTAGGACCTGATGTTGGTAGTCGGGTAAAGCTATATAACAGCGATTCCAAAGTTGAGGAAGATTTTCAATATTTTGGAGAGACAAGTCGCAAAACACCGGTGTGGTTTAATAAAAAGATATGCAACGTTGATCATATATTTATGACAGGTAGTATAGTACATCACTTTTTCTGCGGTTACGGTGGCGGCCGCAAGGCGATTTTGCCTGGTGTGGCAGCTATGGAGACAATTCGTATGAACCACAGTCATATGTTGGAGGAACATGCTGATATTGGTGTTTTACATGGTAATCCCTGTTATGAAGATCAAATGGAAGCAGTTAGCATGTTTGCAAAGGGGCGTTCCCTATTTCTATTTAATTGTGTACTGGATGCTGAACATCATTTCTTAAAGATTTTTGCCGGTGACTATGATTTAGCTCATCAAGAAGCTTGCAAATTTGTTGATGAAGTTTATGGAGTGGATATTCCTGAAACCGCAGATATTGTAATCGCTAGCTGCGGTGGATATCCTAAGGACATTAATGTGTACCAGATGCAAAAAACCATGAATAATGCTTGGTGCGCAGTGCGTGAAGGAGGAGTAGTTATCATGGTTGCTGAGTGTATTGAGGGAAGTGGATCAAAACCTTTGGAAGACACTTGTAGGGAATATGATTCTGCTGATAAGATTAAAGCTTTGTTAGAAAAACATTTTGCTATCGGAGTGCATAAAGCTTTTGCTGTTACGCGCTTAATGCAGAAGGCAAAATTTATTTTAGTTTCCGCATTAAATTCTGAATTGGCAAAGACTATGGAATTTTCTGGGGTAGTAGATTCTGTACCAGCAGCATTAAAACTAGCAGAAGAAACAGTAGGCAAAGATTATAAAATTATTATTATGCCTGAGGGTGGGTATACAGTTCCGTTGGTTAAAGATAAAAATTAAAGGAGGGAAAGAAATGCATGCCATTGAAAAAATATTAGCTGCGAAAGCAGGGGTGGATAGTGTAAAATCCGGTGAGATTGTTAATTGTGATATTGATGTTGCAGGAATTAATGATTTGTATTTGCAAACGGTACGTTCTTTCTATGAAATGAAAGGGACGAAGGTATTTAACCCGGATAAAATTATTATGTTTTTTGATCACTATGCTCCCTGTGCTACAGTAATGCAAGCAGATAACCATAAGCATTTTCGTCAGTTCTGTGCAGAGCAGGGCATTAAAAAACTCATGGATATTAATGCCGGAGTATGTCATCAGGTGATGGCCGATATTGGCTGGTCCTATCCGGGAGAAATTATTATTATTACGGATTCGCATACCACTACCCATGGTGCTTTCGGTGCTTTCAGTACAGGCGTAGGCGCAACGGACTTGGCAACTATCATGATTACAGGAAAACTGTGGTTTATGGTGCCGGAAATTATCCGTATTAATTTGACCGGCAAGCTGCCTCAAGGTGTTTATGCTAAGGATGTAATTTTGAAAATTATTGGTGATTTAGGTGCAGATTATGCAGTGTATAAAGCGGTAGAGTTTGCAGGGCCTGTGTTAAAAGAATTGAGCATTTCTGAGCGTATGTGTATTTGTAATATGACAACGGAAATGGGAGCCAAGGCTTGCTACATACAACCGGATGAAATAACAAAAGAATTTTTAAAAGAGAAAGTTACTGCTAAATATAAAATTTATGAAACTGATGCTGATTTTAAATATGCGGAGGATTTAACTTACGATGTTTCTAACTTTGAACCTCAAGTAGCAGTTCCTTTTAGCGTAGATAATGTGTTTGATTTATCGAAATACGCAGGTACAAAATTAAATCAAGCTTATTTGGGTTCTTGTACAGGTGGACGTACAGAGGATATTGCTATAGCGGCAAATATTTTAAAGGGCAAACAGGTACACAAAGATATAAGAATGATATTAGTGCCGGCTTCTAGAGGTGTTTTAGCGGAATGTATAGCCAAAGGCTACATTCAAACATTACTGGAAGCTGGGGTAACATTAACAGCTACAGGCTGTGCAGCTTGTTTGGGTATTCACCAAGGGTTACTTGCTGAGGGTGAAAGTTGCATTAGCTCTACAAACAGAAATTTTCCTGGGCGCATGGGGCATAAAAAAGGACAAATTTATTTAGCTTCGCCGGCATCGGTTGCTGCTTCGGCACTTCATGGCGTAATCAGCGATCCAAGAACGGAATTATAGGAGGTGGCACAAATGAATAACATAGCACAGGGCAGAGCTTTTGTTTTTGGTAAAAATATTGATACTGATCAAATTTATCCTGGATGTTTTGTGGAACTTACAGACGTAGAAGATGTGCGTAAGCATGCTATGGCCGGAGTTGATGAAGATTTTGTTAAAAAATTTAAAGTAGGAGATATTATTGTAGCTGGTACTAATTTTGGTTGTGGCTCATCTCGTGAACATGCCGCTATTACATTGAAAGGTGTAGGTGTTGGTGCCGTTATTGCCGAATCTTTTGGGCGTATTTTTTTCCGTAATGCTATTAATTTAGGAGTTCCTGTTATTACATGTAAGGGTATTACCGCTTTTGTTAAGGCAGGGGATAGGGTGCTCGTTAATATAGAAACAGGTGAAATAAAAAATGAGACTACAGGTAATACCGCTCATGCAGTACCTATGTCACCATACATTATGAACATTTTACAATCCGGCGGCATTAAACCTATGATTAAAGCACAACAGGAAGCAAAAATTAATGCAGTTTTATGACAACAACGAATTGTCCTTTTTTCTCATAAAATAACACTTGGTGTTCTAAAAACGCGAACGTCTCTGAAAATCACTTGAAATAGATTTTCAGAGATGTTTATTTTTCTTGTCATGCTGATATGTTATATTAGTTGATAGTTTCTAAGGCTTGTGCTATTTTGTTTTCAAATATCTGATTNTCNACNTTTGACATATTNTCATCATCAAACAAAAGCTGTTTCGCATTTTTGTTATTTGGTGCCCAAATACAGTGAGTTATTGGTAGCAGTATCTTTGGTGAGTGTGTTTTAAGATAGTCTTTATTGTAGAAAGAATCTTCTAAGGTAAGCTTGAAAATAGAGAATTCATGGTGGTAAACAGATTTCTTATCAGCAGCTGGCTGGTTAGGGTCGCTATCGGCATATAAAGCTATAGTATTCTTATTAAAACAGGTTGCAATATGAACAATAGATGTATCAACACTGACAACTAGATCGGATAACTCAATAAGGGGCACTACATCAAGTATGCTTGATGAATTAAACACAGATACGCCATCAGGAAGGTTAAGCTGCTTTATTCTATTTTCTTCCCCAATAATTATTGTTTTATATTTAGCACTAAGCAGGTTGCAGATAATATTAACTTGTTTATTGGACAGCAATCTTGCTACAGTGCTTCCAAAAGGATTGAGAACAGCAACCTTTTTTTTGTTGTCAGCGGTTGTTTTAAAAAATGAATTCACATTGGTTTTTATGTTTTCACTTACAGGTATTTCATAGTGCATGTCATCATATTTGACATTAAGTGCTTCCAATACCTGTTTTAATTGTACGGTTACATGTGAGTTATGAAGGTAATTGGGGATAGAAAGATTAAAAGATTTTATACTGCTTTTATTAAAACCGATTAATATTGGTGTTTTGACATATGAAGAAAAAATCATATTTTTCATATCGAAACATCTAATAAATTTTATCTCTACTGCCGCATCAAAGCTTTCTTTGCGTACGCGTACGATAGATTTTATCCAGTTTAAAAAAGTTGAATTGTCATAAATAATGGTGCCTTTAACATAAGGGTTAAATTTCACTATATCAAGCGCAGATTTAGTTGATACAACATAAACGCTGTAGCCGGATTTAGCTAAGTTTCTAATTAAGCTTGTTGTTACAACCATATCCCCAATGCGGTCGTTACGAATAATTAATATTTTTTTTATTTTTGATAAATCATATTCTTTAATTTTACGGGGAAGCGCAAGTCTAATTAGAGAAAAAAATAAAAATTCAATGCGCAATTTTAATCTCTTAGCAGCAAAATTCCTTTTCCAATTAAGTTCTCGTAATTTTTGGGTTAATGACATATTTATGACACCTTTTATTACATAAATTTGCTTACCTTTGTTTTTAGGATTCAATATAATCAATACCTAGAACTCTTTACATATTTGACATAAATTTATAGTTCTTATAGTTAATTGATATAGGACCTAATAAGGATTCTAGCACAAATGCAAGAATTGTCCAAGCTTCTCCCGGAATATCCTATAATTTTGGCTAGTGGTTGTATCTGTTGCTTTTATTCGGAATGCCGTATATACTGAAATAAAAATTTGTATATATTCTTAAATGATATGGATAAACACTTGACGGACTTTATAAGGTTGAACGACGCAGCATTAAAATGGTTTGAAATGAAAATAAGCAACTTTAAATGTCTGCGAAAGAAGGGCGTTTATGTATAAAGATGCTCAACGCGACAGCAGTAAAATATATATAGAGCCAATTAAATGGTGTTACTATATTGTAAAAATTGGCTATCTTACAACTGCTCTTATAATCTTGGCACATATAATCTGGTATTTTGTGGCACGAAGTGTGCTTGCATTTCCTCCGGATGTATATTTGCAAAATTACATTATACTACCTGCAATAGGCTTCTTCGCCTTGACATTTTTGGTAGATTTGTTTGTTCGTTCCTCGCATTTTTCTCTTATTGCGAAAGAATACTTGTCTCTTTCTCTGTTCATTATCTTTTCTTTCTATCTTGTCTGGACGCATGATATTGCCAAGGTTTTGATGGGATCCTTCATCTTGCCTATTTTCGTTTCTACCATTTTTTCTAATGTAAAAATAACTCGTTGGATGTTTTGGCTGAGCAGTATTGCTGTAATGTTGCTAGGTGTCAAAACATATTTTAAAGGGAATTTAGACAGCAACATGTTTATGCAGATATTTGTTGCTTGCTTTATGTTCCTATGTGCTTATCTATTGGCAAAGATTTTGATTAGATACGGTAATGATAATTTAGCGGCAATAACGAATTTCGATAGCAGGCAGCGTTATATGCAAGAAAAGCTAAAGTTGGAACCTTTTACCGGGTTATATAACAAAAAAACCTTTGATGACTATCTGCCAAAAGTAATGGAAGAATGTAGAAGTACCAATAAATATCTGTTACTGGCGATGATTGATATAGACAATTTTAAATATATAAATGATTTTTATGGACATGTTGTAGGAGATCGTGTGTTACTTTATTTATCGCAAATATTAAAAGAAATTCAGGCTGAAAATATCCGTGTGTTTAGAATTGGTGGAGATGAGTTTGCTATTTTATTTAAGGATTGCACAGTAGAGAAGGCGTATTCAATATGCGAGGATATGCGTACTAGAATGGAATCAACTCATCTGCGAGATATAGATAAAAGAAGAGTTACCTTAAGCTGCGGCTTGGCCTGCATGAATCCCTATGTTAGTCTAGATTGGTTTAAAAAAGTTGCCGACTCAGCACTGTATGAAGCTAAAAACAATGGAAGGAATCGGATTATAGTTTATAAAGACTAGATACAAAAAGACCGCTGCTAAAATTTCTTAAGAGAAATTTAGCAGCGGTCTTTTTGTATTGCTTTTTTAGAAAATAATCTTTAATTTATTTTTTTGAGATATAAGCAAAAACTTATGTCTAACTAGGCAAAATACATATTTGTGCAAATATCTCATATCAAGTACACTTGATTTAGATGTTTTCAGATAACTCATAATTATAAGGGAATGGGTCTATATTTTTTAAGTATGAAATAAATAAAAGTTTTAACAATACGGGAAGAATTACAGTCGCTTCTGTAGTAGAGCCAAGTTTTTCGATAGATGATATCTTTATTAAGTAGTTTTAGGGGATATTTGTAGAGCCCTGGCGTATCACTGCCACAGCTTTCGGACAAGATCGTATAACCGAGGCCGTTTTGCACTAATTTCATACCGGTATCCATGGAGTCAATATCAGTTACTATATGAGGTCTTTTTTGATAGTTATTTCCCCACCATTCATCCAAAAGTATCTGTAAGTTGGGGTCAGTGCTGTAATGTATATAAGGTACTTCTGGTAAATTATCAAGATCAAGTGGAAAGGCGCTGAAGATACATAAGGGTTCTTGTAATAGCAACTTTTT
>JGI20225J20221_1004027_pt1 | contig 17819 bp, 18 predicted proteins | sample BioMet4_FD_20221 | JGI IMG/M metagenome (IMG submission 20221) | reverse complement strand
CATGGAATAGTACGTGTCCCAGATTGGCTCCTTCTCCTTGTAGTATAGCTGGCTCGGGAGCGCTTCGTAGTCCCTGTTGAGCTGCTTTATGAGTTCGAGGAGCCGCTTCGACACAAGACGGGATCCTGCAAGCGGGTAGTCGCCCGGCTTGTATTTGTTTTTTACGGACAGCGTGACGGGAAGCGGCAACGTTCTGTTACGGAACGAATTCCTGAAAAGGCCTACACCGGCCCATTTTCCGAAAAGTTCCGGCTCGCAGAACTTCGTCCTGTCCAGATTTCCACGCTTAAATAAATAGTATTTCATGTTTTCTCCCTACTAGGACCTTCAGTCCAGTATGTGCATTTCCTCTGCGTTGTTCATAACGCCAGGATTTTTTTCCACCTCATCATGAAGTTTTTCTATGATCTGCATGACGCGTGAACTGATGTCTTCCTTCAGTTTCTGATTCCTTTCTGTCTCGTTTACAAGTTGCTCAAGCGTAAATTTATTGTTGTTAAAATAATCAGTGATATAATCATGTGTTTTTTAGCTCCTTATCCAACATATCATTATATGAAGATTTGTGCGAGCCGTTATGTCCTACGATGAGCGACAGGTTCTCCCTTGATGTGTACAGGTCGATGTCCAGGGGAGGGGACTGAAGGAACGGATTGTTTTTTCTTTTTCCTGTTCTGTTTTTTTCTGCCATTCATAGTGTGTTATTTCTGGTAATTTGATTATTTTTGTGTATTCCGGCTTTACTAGAATGTTGTTGAAATTAGTAGAGTGACAATATGTACAGTGCCTTATTGAATCATTGAAAATAACTTTTTCATTATTAATAGAATCAAATGTTAATTGATAGGCGATTTTGAATAAATTGCTTTCATAAGAAATTTCTTTTTGTTCAATCAGAGATAAAATATTTTTTACTTCTTCATAAGTCGGGTCATTGAAAATATTAAGATAAATGTAGGATTCTGTTTTTTCTGTTAAAAGTAGTTTTTCACCATATGAGAAATCGGATAAATAGTAGAGCAGATTCTGTTTTCCACATGACTTACAAATGACACATTCGCATCTTATGGTTAATTCTTTATACTTCATATATGCCTCTTGTTTATTGAATAGGTACTATCATTTGTGGTTTTACTATAATATTGCTTGCTAAACAAGGTATAGATTTCCATCGCTAGTGAAATATTTTTCATCAATACTATTAATACACTTTGTGTCTCTCTAGTTGTTGATGTAGCATGATATCTTTTTTTATTCAGTTTTTTTTCATGTAAGATGTCCCACGGATAGTATTCGTTGTCATGAAGTATTGCGTCTTTTTCATAGTTCAAGCTGTTCCATTTAGCTTTGAAATACTCATTATCTTTTCTTGTGTCGCGTAACGTCATTTCTTCGTTATGTTCCATGCACTGTGTCATTCCACTTCAAGCTCGATGAAGCCGACGTCGATGATGCCTGCCTGTTCGATGAGGTCCTTCGCTGTCTGTGTGCAGATGAGTTCCGTCCTTTTTTCACGCAATACGAATATGTTGTTCTCTCTGGGAATGTCCTGCAGCTTTTCCTTTGAAAGGACGAGCTTGTCAATGAAGCAGATAATTTTATCCTCGCCCTGCCGTCATGGCACGGACTTATCCCAGTTTGAAAGCCTCATATTCAGGGAACAGCATGGCAATAGTACGTGCCCCAGATTGGGCTCCTTCTCCCTTGTAGTATAGCTGGCTCGGGAGCGCTTCGTAGTCCCGCTGTTGAGCTGGGCTTTATGAGTCGAGGAGCGCCGCTTCGACACAAGACGGGATCCTGGTGGCAAGCGGGTAGTCGCCGCGGCTGTATTTGCTTTTTACGGAACAGCGTGACGGGAAAGCGCGGCAACGTTCTGTTACGGAACGCAACTCCCTGAAAAGGCCTAGCAACACCGGCCCAATTTTCCGAAAAGTTCCGGGGCTCGCCAGAACCTTCGTCCTGTCCAGATGTTCCCACGCTTAAATAAATAGTATTATTCATGTTTTTCCGCCCTACAAGGAGCCCTTCAAGTCCCAGTTATGTGCCATTTCCTAGCTGCGTTGTTGTCAGGAACCAAAGGAATTCAATTTGTCCACCTCAACACGGTAAAGTCATTCTATGCCATCTTGCGAATAGAACACGGGAAATCGATGTCTGCACGGCAGAGTCGGATTAATAAAAAACTGTTCTTCGTATAAAAATTGATAATAGCAACAAAATTACAACAGCGAAATGGCAATGCAGAGATATGGAAGCATGTGGATAGTTTTTTAGCCAGTAGCCAACACTGAATCATTCACACTGAAGATCTGCGACGAAGCCGTTACGTCTCACGATGATGCGACAGCCTCCCTCCGATGAGGTCTACAGGCCGATCTGGGTGCCAGAGGAGTTCTAGGCGGGACTTAAGGGCAATACGAATATGGTTGTTCTCTTTCCGGAATTGGTCCGGGCGGGCTTTTTCTGCATTCGAAAGGACAATCTGGCAATGGCCCCAGATCACTTTGTGTATTCCGGCTTGGCGTCTACAAGAACCTGTTCCGCAGTTGAAGCACCTAGTATTCAGTGGAACAGCATGGATAGTATACATGTGCCAGATTTGGCTCCTAATCCATTGTAAAATAAACTGGCTCAGGATTAACAGAATCGTAAAACTTTTGAGCTGCTTTATAGTTTCGAGGAGCCGATTTCGAACAAATGGCGTGTGTGCCGATAAGAAAGTCGCCGCGCCTGTAATCTGTGTTTCACGGACAGCGTCACGGGAGAAGCGGTAAAACATTCTTTGTCACACGACTAGTCTTCTTACAAAAGGAGTTTCCCGCCCCGTCATTTCGCCGAAAAGTAATGAAACGCAGAACTTTCTGTTTTTCCTGTTAAAAGCAGATTTCCACATTGCAAATGAATAGTAATTTCCAATGTTTCCCGCTGATAAAATCTTAAGTAAACAGGATTGCAGTTCGCACATGCGACGTTTACAAACGACTGATGATCTTCGGACATTCAGCCACCTTGTATTGTGTTAACTCCTGAGCGAGAAACGTTCCATATATGCCTCTGCTTTACATGAACAGGTACTCTAAGGGCATGCAACATAAAAGCTTGCGATGCTTACCGGACATTGTGGCTGGCGAACAGAAGAAACGGGCATAGACTTACCAGCCGCTAGCTGACTAATACGTTTGCCATACTCAATACTATTAATACACTTCTGTCTCTCTAGATGTACGACGTTTGTAACATGATTCATCCTTGGTTGGGCATTCACGTTTGGGCTGTGTTTTCATGTCAGATCTCTGCAACAACAGGGATAGTATTCGGTTTGTCATGGAAGTATTGCGTCTTTTTCACCCCCCCCCCCCCCCCCTTAGTTCAAGCTGTTCCATTTAGCTTTTGAATACTTCATTATCTTTTCTTTGTCCGCGTAACGGTCATTTCTTCTTTTATGTCCCATGGCCACTGGTGTCCATTCCCACTTCAAAGGCTCGATGAGCCCGACGTCGATGATGCCTGCCTGTTCGATGAGGTCTTCCGTGTCTGTGTTGCAGATGAGTTCCGTCCTTTTTTCACCGCAATACGAATATGTTGTTCTCCTTGGGAATGTCCTGCAGCTTTTCCTTTGAAAGGGGACCGAGCTTGTCAATGAAGGCAGATAATTTTTATCTCGCCCGCGTTCCATGCCCAACGGACTTATCCCAGTTGAACACACTTGTATTCATGGGAACCAGGCATGGAATAGTACATTGGTCCCAGATTGGCTCCTTCTCTTGTAGTATAGGCTTGGCTCGGGAGGCGGGCCTCGTAGTCCTTTTTGAGCTGCTTTATGAGTTCGGAGGGAAGCCGCTTCGGACACAAGATGCGTGTGTCCGATCGGGGTAAGTCGGGGCCCGGCTTGACCTTGTTTTTCACGGACAGCGTGGGACCGGGGAAAGCGGCTAACGTTTCTGTTCACCAGGACTATGGTTTTTTAAAAGGAGTTCCCCGGGCCCATTTTCCGAAAAAGTTCTGGCTCCGCAGGAACTTTCGTTTTCTGTCCATGATTTTCCCACGTTCAAAATGAATGTTATTTCATGTTTCTCCCTGCTACAAATCTTTAGTCCACCGGTATGTGGCACTTTTCTCTGCGTTTGTTAATAACGATGATTATTTCTTGCGTTTTCAGCACTTGTTAGGGTGTTGTGAGCGAGGGAGGCGTTCCTAATGCTGCTTTTTGGATGGACGCGTACTTTAAGCATGTTCAAACAGGAAAACAGGCTCGGGGATGGCTCTTGGTCCTTTGTCGGCTGGCAGAGAGCAAGAACGGGCAAGATACAGTTCGCTGCTGCTCATACGTTTGCATTACTGAATATATGTAATCGGGCCCTGTCGATGTCGGCGTTTTACTGATTCATTCTTGATTGACATCTGTTTGGCTGTGGTTTTTCTTTTAGGTATGGAGTCTAGCCCCTGTTGCCTTTGTGGGTCAAATTATATATAGCGACGTGCACAGATGCGGCTGGGCAAGCATGTCTTTAGAAATGGAAGCTTGAATGCCACGGAAATAACGGAAAGAGGTAAATGTCTCCTTCGGATTTGCGAGGCTTTAGAAAAAAGGATGTGCAGTATTTCCAAAATGATTTTTCTCGCGTTTCTGACTTGCTTGGCTGGAAAATAAGAACCATGGGACGGAATGTCCACACAGACATGCTCCGGTTGCAATCAAACTTCTTGTATATATCAAGTTTATATTATTTGTTGCCACTGTATAACAACCATTTTGCAGATGACCGAAGGGCTAGATTCAGGATAGAATATGTCGGCATGAAAAACGCCGCAAGTTCAAGATTCGTCAGGGTGATTCTTGCAAGACGTAATTTGTCCACTGATTTATAGGGGCTAGAATCATACATGCTCTGGAATGAAATATGAAAAGTAAATGCAGCTGATTTCGCGTGCCGTTTTTGCAGATTTCTTTTATCGGTGATTTCGACATCCCAAAATTCTTCATTAAAAACCCGCTTCCCCACAACGCGGATCTTTCCNGGAATTGAATTTGTGGACGATGAATCTTTTGCAACGTACCACAAGAAAAGTACGCGGCAGGAAATTATTGATTCCATTAAAAATATTCAGAAGCATGGCATTTGTGTGCGCGGACTTTTTATCCTTGGCTCGGACAATCAGAAGGTGGGGTGCGGCAAGCAGCTTGCAGATTTTGTCATTGAAAATAATATAAAAGGCGTGCTCATCCAGTGCATGTATTTTGTTCCGGGCACTCCGGTGTTTGAGGCGACAAAAGACCGTCTCCTGCACAAGCATTGGGCTAAGTACAACGGCAACACAGTGTTCTATCCAAAGAACATGACGCCGTACGAACTGCAGCTTGAGCACATCGACGCAAGCCGGCGCATCTATTCATTCAAGCGTCTGGTGCATGCGGTTGTGCACGAAGATTTCATTCACAAAGTGCTTTTTGTTGGTGAATATTTCTGGCACATGAGCATACGGTCAGATTTAAAAAGGAACTTCCTTATTTGAAGCGCATGTCAGAAATCAAGCGCTGATGGAAAGTTTTTTTTGAGTTGGTGTAGTCAGCCTTATTAAAATTTTGCCTTTCCACTATTACCTTGCTTCACACGCCGCACGCTTCATGCTGGGTGCGCATTGCGAGCACGCAGTTCCAGATGACATCGTCTAGGTCACGGCCCATCATCTGGGCGCCTGCTTTGATTACTTCACGGTTGCAGCCGGCGGCAAAGTTGAGCGTCTTGAATTTCTTGGTGACTGATTTGAGCTCCATGTCCATGACGCTTTTTGACGGGCGTGCCATGGCGCAGGCGAAGATGAGTCCGGTGAGTTCGTCTACCGTGTAGAGCACTTTTTCCATTTGCGCGGTTGGCTCGACATCGCAGCAGATTTTCCAGCCGTGGCTTTGAATGGCATGAATCATTTCGTCGGTGATGAGGCTGCCGCCGTTGCCGTCAGGGTAGTTTGGTTTTTCTTTTTCGAGAATGTCTTTTGCCTTGACGCAGTGTTCGTTGGGGTACTGCTCGAAGTCTATGTCGTGGAGCATGCCGACGCATTCCCAGAATTCAGGATCGCTTTCGCCGAGTAGCTCAGCCCAGTATTTCATTGCGACAGAAACGGTGGTGCAGTGACGCACGAGTGTTTCGCCTTTTACATATTTTGAAAGAAGTTCTTTTGCTTGTTCGATTTTCATAACGGTATGGTAGTGCACTCCTTTTTATTATGCAAGAACCTGTTGTGTCGTTTATGGATATGTTTGTATACTCGACAAGCTGATTTAAAGAAAATATAATTGGCGCAAAGGATTGAAAAATGGAATATAAAATTACGGTGAACGTTACACAGAAAGATTACATGGATTTTAACGCTGATTATTTTAAAAGCAGCAAGTCGTTTATTGTCTGCATTGCAATCTGTGTTGTTTTCCTTCTATTTGAATTCTACACTTCCATTGCAGCAAGGGGGTGGAGTGCGGGCTTGATGAGTTGCCTTTCTGCGCTTATACCGTTTGCGATTCTTGTTGTATTTATGCTTGTCTTTTTACCGCTCAGAATGAAGTCGCTGTACAAGTCTGACAAAGATGTTCAGGAACCGCAGGAACTTACGTTGTCTGAAGACAAGATAAACGGGGTGAACGCACGCGGCACTTTTGTGTATTCTGCAAGTGAAATTGACAAGGTGCGTCTTGGCAAGAAGGNGATTGCGTTGTTTGTTTCAAAGCAAAAGGCTGTTTTGATTCCGCGCCACTGTTTTGCTTCCAAAGATGAGGAGGCGCATATTGTTGAATTTATTAAAAAAAACTATGTGAAGAAGTGAAAACGGGCGGTTCGCGTTTTCTTTGTTTTTTTTAGTGATTTTTTTTCAGCACGGAAATGCACATTTTGCATGATATAGTTGGTGGTGTCTGATTATATATTTTTTATCTACTGCGAAGAATTTGCTTTGAATTCTGGAAAATTTCATAAATTCATGGAATTTGTTGTAAAAAAATAATTAAATGATGAAAAAATAAGCATACGCCGGACTGGAGGGGCGGCGGTTTTACCGCCGTTGCGAAGCAATGAGGGTACCGAAACCCCGGAACGGCCGGTTGCGCAAGAAAAAATGACGTCCGGAAAAATGAAAATATATGCAGAAAAAACGTAATGAGTTTCGTTCAAAATGTATAAAAATACTTTTCAAAAATAAAAAAAAGTAATACTATCTTTTTTAGCCAACGCAGCTTACTGTGGCGGCTAGGGGTTACAAAATGGAATATTCAATTAAGAACGCGTATTGCAAACGCGTATGGGATGATCTGAGCCAGCGCTATGCCGATCAGGGTCACTTTCTTCAGGCAGCGGGTCTTGTTCTTGAGACAATTTCTCCTGTCGTTGACAAAATGCCGGACCTTGAAAAGTTCGCAGTTCTTGAGCGCTTTGTTGAGCCGGAACGTATTGTTATGTTCCGTGTGCCGTGGACAGATGATAAAGGAAAACCTCATGTAAACCGCGGTTTCCGTGTTCAGTTCAACAGTGCAATTGGTCCTTATAAAGGAGGACTCCGTTTCTCTCCGGAAGTAAACCTCGACGTTCTTAAATTCCTTGGTTTTGAGCAGGTTCTCAAGAACAGCCTTACAACACTGCCGATGGGTGGTGGAAAGGGCGGCAGTGACTTTGATGCTCACGGAAAATCTGACGGTGAAGTTATGCGCTTCTGCCAGTCTTTCATGACTGAGCTGTATCGCCATATTGGTCCTGATACTGATGTTCCGGCTGGAGACAAAGGCGTTGGCGGACGTGAAGTTGCATTTATGTTTGGTCAGTACAAACGTCTGACAAATACATTCACCGGCGTTCTTACCGGCAAAGGCCTTGACTTCGGCGGTTCCCTTATCCGCACTGAAGCTACCGGCTATGGTCTTATCTACTTTGCTGAGTGTATGCTCAAAGTGGTTGGAGAAGATTTCAACGGAAAGACTTGCATTGTTTCTGGAGACGGAAACGTTGCTGAATATGCAGTGCAGAAGATTCTGCAGCTCGGCGGAAAAGTGGTGACTATGTCTGATTCAACCGGCTACATCTATGATGCTGAAGGAATTGACCAGAAGAAACTTGACTTCATCAAGAAGTTCCGCGCAAAGCATGAAAAGATTGACGCATATGTTAAGAAATATCCAAAGGCAAAGTTCTTGAAGGGACAGAAGCCGTGGGGCGTAAAGGCTGACTGTGCGTTCCCGTGCGCAACTCAGGACGAAATCTATCTTGATGATGCAAAGCTGCTCGTAAAGAATGGTGTCCGCCTTGTTGCTGAAGGTGCAAACATGCCAACTCGTGCAGAAGCAATTGAATTCCTGCAGAAGAACAAAGTTATGTTCGCACCTGGAAAAGCTTCTAACGCAGGCGGTGTTGCAGTTTCTGGTCTTGAAATGAGCCAGAACAGCGAGCGCCTCTCATGGACTTCTGAGGAAGTTGATGCAAAGCTCAAACAGATTATGACAAACATCCACGACGGTGCATATGCTGCTTCTAAGAAGTATGCTACTGCTGGTGATTATGTTGCCGGCGCAAACATTGTCGGCTTCGTAAAAGTTGCCAACGCGATGATTGCACAGGGTTTGGTGTGATTTGTAGAATACTAAAGTGACGCGACATCCGTGTCACTTCTGAATGATTGAAAGCGTCCGGTGCTGCAAAGTGTCGGGCGCTTTTTTGTTTTTTTTAGTATTGTTCTAGCCGGGTGAGCAGTGCATCCAGTTTATTACCATAGCTCTTGTCCATCGCCCAGGTTCCTGTCGCAAAAATGACATCGTGTCATTTTTGCTTGGCGAGTTTCCGCGTTGCGTAAACTCGCGTGCTGGTAATGGTACGAAATGACGCGGCATCCGTGCCGCTCTTGGTGGGCGATATGTTATTTCATTTTAGTATTGTTCGAGTCTCGTGAGCAGTGCATCCAGTTTATTACCATAGCTCTTGTCCATCGCCCAGCTTCCCGCTAACAAGTAGACGGTTGGCGCTTTGCCACGCGGCTTTACGTACTTGTAGCGACGGTCGATGCACTCGTTGTTGAGCGTGATGTCTTCTGTGGTGGCGTAGGCGTGAAGGTGCTGAATATGGGCGCGAACACCGAGCTGCTCTGTTGCAAACACTTCACCGGGGTGGTCGGCGTCCATTGAACCTAACCCGCAGTAGTTGTGCATTTCCGGGGTGACAAGATTGCCGAATTTGAGGAAGCCTGTTTCGAGGCACATCTGCACGAACGCACAGTCGCTGTTGATTCCTTCGGCGGCTCCTTCCTGAATGTAATACTTTGCAAGACGCTGCACTTGTGATTTATCTGCATTTGGATTGCTGTCCATGAAAAATTTGGTGAGCTGCTTTTCATTCTTGATGCCGGTGTCGTAGAGCGTACGTGAAATTGGTTCGCGGTGCCGGAGCGAAATGCATGAAGAGAGTGACGCAATGAATGTCACTGCTGCGAGTTGCAGAATTATTTTTGAAATGCGCATTGTCGTTTTATTTGTGAATGAATGCTGCATGGACGACTCCTTGAGTGAAAGATGATGTTATTTTAGTATCGGAATAAAATGAGGTCCGCTTAAGGCGCAAAAAAAACAGCCGGCGGGTAGGCCGACTGCTCTATGAAAGAAACGTATATGCTGAATTTTATTTTATGGTGGTGCCGATGTAGTCTTTGCCGTCAAGAATGGCGCGGATGTTCGAAATGTTCTTTCCACCGGCGCAAATGACGGTGAGCTTGAGCTCGCTTGCCTTTTTGCTTGCAATCGGGTCGAACGGGCAGTTTTTGCCTGGAACCCATTCATCGCCTACCATCTTGCGGAAGTCCGCCCAGCTTATGTCATCAAGTGGCTTTGCGTTAGGATTTTTGCGTGGATCGTCAGTGTATACTTTTTCGATGTTTGAAAGATTTACCACGGTGTCTGCATTGAATCGCTCTGCAAGCAGAACAGCATCGTTGTCTGTAGAAAATCCCGGCTTCCATCCTGCTGCCACAAGAATGCGTCCGGTGAAGTCACCCACCTGTGTAGGATTGTAGATTACANTGACATCGTGTCATTTTTGCTTGGCGAGTTTCCGCGTTGCGTAAACTCGCGTGCTGGTAATGGTACGAAATGACGCGGCATCCGTGCCGCTCTTGGTGGGCGATATATTATTTTTTTTAGTATTGTTCTAGCCGGGTGAGAAGTGCATCTAGCTTTGTAGCATAACTTTTGTCCATAGCCCAGGTTCCTGTCGCAAAAATGACATCGTGTCATTTTTGCTTGGCGAGTTTCCGCGTTGCGTAAACTCGCGTGCTGGTGATGGTACGAAATGACGCGGCATCCGTGCCGCTCTTGGTGGGCGATATGTTATTTCATTTTAGTATTGTTCGAGTCTCGTGAGCAGTGCATCCAGTTTATTACCATAGCTCTTGTCCATCGCCCAGCTTCCCGCTAACAAGTAGACGGTTGGCGCTTTGCCACGCGGCTTTACGTACTTGTAGCGACGGTCGATGCACTCGTTGTTGAGCGTGATGTCTTCTGTGGTGGCGTAGGCGTGAAGGTGCTGAATATGGGCGCGAACACCGAGCTGCTCTGTTGCAAACACTTCACCGGGGTGGTCGGCGTCCATTGAACCTAACCCGCAGTAGTTGTGCATTTCCGGGGTGACAAGATTGCCGAATTTGAGGAAGCCTGTTTCGAGGCACATCTGCACGAACGCACAGTCGCTGTTGATTCCTTCGGCGGCTCCTTCCTGAATGTAATACTTTGCAAGACGCTGCACTTGTGATTTATCTGCATTTGGATTGCTGTCCATGAAAAATTTGGTGAGCTGCTTTTCATTCTTGATGCCGGTGTCGTAGAGCGTACGTGAAATTGGTTCGCGGTGCCGGAGCGAAATGCATGAAGAGAGTGACGCAATGAATGTCACTGCTGCGAGTTGCAGAATTATTTTTGAAATGCGCATTGTCGTTTTATTTGTGAATGAATGCTGCATGGACGACTCCTTGAGTGAAAGATGATGTTATTTTAGTATCGGAATAAAATGAGGTCCGCTTAAGGCGCAAAAAAAACAGCCGGCGGGTAGGCCGACTGCTCTATGAAAGAAACGTATATGCTGAATTTTATTTTATGGTGGTGCCGATGTAGTCTTTGCCGTCAAGAATGGCGCGGATGTTCGAAATGTTCTTTCCACCGGCGCAAATGACGGTGAGCTTGAGCTCGCTTGCCTTTTTGCTTGCAATCGGGTCGAACGGGCAGTTTTTGCCTGGAACCCATTCATCGCCTACCATCTTGCGGAAATCTGCCCAGCTGATGTCATCGAGCGGCTTTGCGTTGGGATTCTTACGCGGATCGTCAGTATACACTTTTTCGATGTTTGAAAGATTTACCACGGTGTCTGCATTGAATCGCTCTGCAAGCAGAACAGCATCGTTGTCGGTAGAAAATCCCGGCTTCCATCCTGCTGCCACAAGAATGCGTCCGGTGAAGTCACCCACCTGTGTAGGATTGTAGATTACATCCTGTTCGCAAAGCGGTCCGAACACGGTCTTAAGAAGTTGTGCGTTGAGCCGTGTCGCCATGATGCCGAGCCAGTCGCATGCGTTGTTGGTTGCAGCTTCATCAGCAAATGATGCAGATTTTTTTTGCTGTGCGGTAAATGATTTTGCAACATCGCGGTATGCATTTTGATACGTGCGTGCCGGACCGCCGCCACCTGCTACAAGAATGAGCCGTGCGTCTTTTTTAGAATGAAGCCAGTCGGTGACCATTGCGCTGAATTCAGAAAGAAATTTTGCATCTGGTGCGTCAGGAGCGATGATTGAACCTCCAACGCTGAGCACTTTTGTAATCATAGTGATTCCCCCTTTTTATGTGCCGAAAAAAATGTACTTAGTAAATGCCAAGAATGACCGGATCGTTCCAAAGAGAGCTGTAGCTTGTTGTGCTGTTTGCTGCTTCTTCCCAGATTGACTGGAGCGCGTATGTGCGCGGACGGTGCACTATTTTGCTACCGGTGAGCGATGGCTTTATTTCATTCCAACCGCGGCTGAACGCAACGTGTTGGCTGTCAAGATTTCCGAAATAGTATGACATTGGATTGTCTACCGGAGAGAATGGTTTGTAGTTGAGTCCTGCTCCGAGCGCGACATCCACCGGGAACCATCCGTATCCTTCAAAATAAATTTCAGTCCACCAGTGGTTCCTGCTGATTGAGTTGTCTTCCACAAGAATGCCACTTACCGGTACGGCAGGAATTCCCGCTGAACGGCAGAGCGCAGTATACAGTATTGCAAAGTCGTATGCATCACCTTTCTTAAGCGAAGGAAGGTCAAGCACGGAGACGTTGCCGGTTCGCACTGTGTTTTCTATTTTATAGTTTGCAATCAGATAGTTGTAGATGAGTTTTGCCTGTGTATAGGGATTTGTGGCGTTGCCAAGAATGAGTTGCCGTAAGCTGTCTACTGTTGAACTGTATACGGGTACAAGCTGGTCTGCGCCGGTGTATGCAGTGTAGAGCAGTCGTTTTTTGTCGGTAAATTCATGCACGCGCTGACTTTTTATGTTGCTTGTCATAGTGTAGTCGCTGACAACAAAATTTTGTGTAAAGCGTTGCTTGCGTGAACCAAGCTGGCTCAGCTGTTTTTGATGAATGATAAGCCGTTTGTCATCTTTGATGAGCGGTTCAGGGAAGCACTCAGTAAGATCTACCATTGGCTGCAGAGAAGTGACTGGCGGACGTGGAACGTACAGCGTTACGGTTGCATCTGAAGCAGCCACTGCGTTTGCAACGTCTGCGCTTACTTGAATGATATATGTCCGTTTTGTGCTGTATTTTTTCTGGCCAATATCAAAGTTGACGGCAATTTTTTTTGTGCTGCTTGAGCCTTTGTCTGTCTGAACATAAACAGTGCCGTCTGCGGCGCCGTCTGGCAGTCGCACATGAATTTCTGTGTCGCTCCAGAATTCATAATCGTAGTCGGTTTCGCTTGCTGCAATAAATTCATTTTTCTTTTCAGCATCATTGTCCGATTGTTTGCCTGCAATGACCGGAACGTTTGTTGCCGCGCCGGCAGTTATGTCTCTGTTTGCAGTAAAGAACACGGATGATGTTCCTCGTAATGCGCCGAAATTTGAACCGGTTATGGTGACTACATCGCCGACTGCTGCAGTTTCCGGTGAAATTGAATCTATGACAGGAATTGTTGTCTGAACATCGGGGCGGACTGCAACGGGAATGCCTGCTTCGTTTGCAAAGAATTCAGGTGCAGACTTTCCGGCGGAAGTTCCTACAAGGACAAGGCCGTCTTGAATGTTTGACGGAAGAATTATTTTTATTTGTGTGTCAGTCCATGCCAAATAGCCGCTTGCGGTAAGACGTGAACCGCTGAGCTCAACGTAGGAAGAACCTCGCGTTTCGCCAAAATTTTGCCCGGAAATAATCATTATGTCGCCGGGTGAACCGACGGACGGATTTATTGATGAGATTGAAGGCTTCCTTTTTACGTTGTGGCCGATAATTGACACAGCGGAAATAAGGAACAGAATCGCAACAAGCCAGACAAGTGTGCGCACAAGAGGTGAACGGCGGAAGAATAATTTGAATGAAGAAACGAAGCTCACTTTTCGTTGCCTATCTTAAGAGAAAAATGGCCAAGCGCAGAATCAAACTGAATGGAGACACTCTGTTTTTTTTGCGGGGCTGCTAAAACAGTGTCCTGCTCAAGAACAGGACAGAATACATCGTAGCTGGTGAGCGTTGAACGGAGCGATTCAGTCTGTGAAGCGTCTGTGCTTACCGGAACGCCGTACATGGTAACTGGTGAAGCGAGCATCGGGCTGTTTGCGGCAACCATCTGCTGCATTGCATCTGTCGAATTAGAAGACGGATTACCAAGCAGTGACGAAAGTGTAGCGGTATTTATTGCGCCGTCAACTCTTACATCTGCTTTTGCCGGAGACTCGATTTTTGCGCGTGCCACCGGTTGGAATTGTTCCGCCGTGCTGTCGGAAGAAGTATTTGCGCGAATAGGAAGCACGACTGCGATGATTGCCGCAGCAACGGCTGCTCCCACGATTGAGTGGAATGTTGTGCTGTCTTTAAGTGCGATAAACGGGCTGATCTGCTTTTGCCCGGTGACTTTTGCATAAGAAAGGCGTGCCTGCAGCCGGTTGAATCCTGCTTCGAGCGCATCCTGGCTGAGCGTTGCATTTTTGCTGTCTGCAGAAAAAGTTTGCCGAAGCGAGCGGAGCCGGTTGAGTTCTGCCTGACAGCGGGGGCATGATTTTACATGGGCTTCATATTCCGCAACATACGCGGCGGGAAGCTCGTTGTCGATATAAATTGAGTGAATATCTTTTTCAGGACAAGTAGACATCTTCTTCTCCTATTAATTTTGCAAGTTGTTCACGTGCACGGAAAACACGCACTTTTACATTGCCTTCTGTTATTCCGAGCACTTTGCCGATTTCTTTGTAGTTGAGTTCGGCATATTCACGAAGCACAAGCACTTCCTTTAAGTTTGCAGACAGTTTGTCGAGGGCGGCCTGTGCGCTTTTAATTGTTTCCGCCTTGAGCAAGTCTGTCTCTCCGGACTCAATCTGCTGACGTCCTTCATACAGAGCCTTGTGGTATGCTCGGTTTTCGCGTGTCTTGCGCTTTGCATAATTAAGCGAGGCGTTCTTTACCACGCGGATGAGCCAGTATTTTGCATCGTCAAGCGACGGAAACACAAGTTTCTTTTCATTAGCCTTGATGTATGAATCATGCACCAAGTCTTCGGCAGCTTCTTCGTCGTTTACAACTCTAAAGGCCACTTTAAAAAGGAGCTGCATGGTGGAATTATACAATGTTTTAAAGTCCGCAGGGTCGTCACAATGAATCTGCTTTTCCGTTCCTGTAGGAACTTCCATATAATTAGAAAACACAATTNCCCCTTTTGGTTACACGTAAGAATCTATTTTCTTTCCCAGACAGGACCGGTAGGGGTGTCTGTCACTGTAATGCCGCGGTCAGCAAGCTGTTTGCGAATTTCATCGCAGCGGGTGAAATTCTTTGCTTTTTTTGCGGCGACACGTTCTGCCACAAGCGCGTCAATTTCTGTGGCTTCAGGGTCGTCTGCGTGTGTGCTTACCTTTGCGGCAGCTGTTGCTCCTGCTTCAAGTGCTTTGGCGGCGCTTTCCACAAGATTGAGACCTGTCACGCTGTCCATCCGCCTTACAAGTTCAAGCGCTTCTTTTGGTGCAAGGCTTGCGTCTTTTACAGCTGACTGCAATTGGCTCATGGCAACCGGTGTAGACAAGTCGTTTTCAAGCGCTGCACGGAAATCTGTAAGATACTTTTGCGCCTTTTCGCTCAGCCCGGTGAGCGTTGCGGCTTCACTTTTTTCGTATTTCTTTGTAACGTCAAGAGATGCAACTCCGCCCGCTGATTCTGCAAGTTTTGCAATGCGCTGTACGAGCGCTGCACGTGACTGCTTTGCACTGTCCATGGCGTCCCAGCTGAAGTAAATCTGCTTGCGGTAGTGCCCGCCTAACAGGAAGAACCGGTAGTCGAGCGCGTCATATCCTTTATCTAAAAGAGACGAGAGTGTTAAAAAGTTACCGCTTGACTTTGACATTTTTGCTGCTTGACCTGCATCTGCCGCTTCCTTGTTCTTTGCAATGACAAGGAATTCATTATGCAGCCAGTAATTAACCCACTTTTTGCCGGTAGCGCCCTCGCTCTGTGCGATTTCATTCGTGTGGTGGATAGGAATGTGGTCGATTCCGCCGGTGTGGATGTCGAAGTGTTCTCCCAGATATTTCATGCTCATCGCCGAGCATTCGATGTGCCAGCCCGGGTATCCGCGTCCCCACGGGCTTTCCCACGTGAGCGCCTGGTTTTCAAACTTGCTTTTGGTGAACCAGAGCACGAAGTCGTACGGAGAGCGCTTGTTCTGGTCAACTTCGATGCGTGCGCCTGCCTTGAGGTCGTGTATGTTGATGTTCGCGAGGTCGCCGTAGTGCGGGAAGGTGGTGACGTCGTAGTAGAGGTTGCCGCCTGCCATGTATGTGTGGCCGTTCGCTTCAATGCGTTTGATGAGCTCAATCATTTCCTGAACATGGTCGGTTGCCTTGCAGACAACGTCCGGACGTATTATGTTGAGCGCGTCCAAATCCTTGAAGAATGCGTCTGTGTAGAACTGGGCAACTTCGAGGACAGACTCGTGCTTTTCCTTCGCTGTCTTGAGCATTTTGTCTTCACCGGCGTCAGCGTCGCCCGTAAGGTGTCCGATGTCGGTGATGTTCATGACGTGCTTCTTGTCGTAGCCTAAATAGGTGAGTGTGCGGTCAAGCGTGTCCAGAAAGACGTATGCGCGCAGGTTGCCGATATGGGCGTAGTTGTACACTGTCGGCCCGCAGCCGTAGAAACCGACAAATCCCGGAGTGATTGGAGTAAAATCCTGCATTTCGCGGCCGAGCGTGTTGTATAACCGTAATCCCATAATTCCCCCAAAAGCATATAAAAGTGAGCTTCGGCGGAATGACGACATACCGCTCGAAACTTTTTAATTCTTTGTGTATAATAGAAAATATGGCTAATAGCATACGTGAAATAGGCGAAAATATCAAGAACTCGCAGTTCTTCAAAGGTTCTGTCAGCTTTGAAGAGCCGCTGTCGGCGCATACTACAATGAAGGTAGGCGGAGCGGCGGCACTTTTTATTGAACCGGCTGATACATCATCTGCTGCCGCGGTATTTGGTCTTTGCCGTACCCAGGGGATTCCCGTGTTTACCCTTGGTGGCGGAAGCAACCTTGTGGTGAGTGATGAAGGTTTTGACGGAGCCGTTGTTTCTTCTGGCAAAATGAACAGCGTTGAAATACAGTTCGTGCCGGGCGATGCCGATTCATTTCTTGCGCAGGAAAATAAGGAACTTGCCGATGGTTTACCGCCATATAAATCCGTACCGCTAGTGAGCGGCATAGAACCATGTGTCGTTGAAGTAAGCTGCGGGGCCGGCGCAAAAATGGACGATATTGCCGCTTGTTGCGCGAAATTTGGCATCCTCGGGCTTGAACATTTTGCGGGGCTTCCAGGAACGGCAGGTGGTGGTGCGTACATGAATGCCCGTTGCTATGAAAAAAACATGAGCGATGTGCTTGCTTCGGTGGAATATATCGATGCAGGCAAACTGACAGGCGTCGAAAAAAACTGTTCGCCGACAACGTATGTGATGAACCAGACCGATTGGAGCTATAAACATTCTCCCTTTCAGAAAATGAACGCCTTTATTACGCGGGTGCAGTTTCGTGGCCTTTGTCTTGATGGCAGAATTTGTTTTCCTGACAAAGAGGCGGATTCTCTTCTGCAACAGTTCGTGCAAAATTACAACAATCACTTTGTGCAGGACCGCACGGCAAAAGGTCATTTTCGCGCGCCGAGTGCAGGAAGCGTGTTTAAAAACAATCATGATTTTGGTAAGCCGAGTGGAAAACTGGTCGACGAGGCAGGTTTGAAAGGATTTTCGGTAGGTGGAGCGCAAATTGCCCCGTGGCATGGCAATTTCATTATAAACACGGGCAACGCAACAGCAGCTGATATTCATTCACTTGTTGTATTGGCACAGCAAAAAGTAAAGGAGCGGACAGGTTTTTTGCTTGAACCGGAGATTATTTTCTGCGGCAAAGGGTATGAAAATTCCTTGTAATGGGTTACAATTCAATTAAAGACAGATGGTTTGCCTGTATAAGAAACCAATTTGCGGGCTTGTCAATTGACAAGCCCGCAAATTGGTTTCTTATACAGGCAAACCATCTGTCTTTAATTGAATTGTAACCCATTACAAGGAATT